>OMLO01003171.1_pt1 | contig 13554 bp, 8 predicted proteins | sample 1674811 | NCBI WGS metagenome assembly OMLO01 (sample SAMN06265003, study PRJEB25207) | coral metagenome | isolation source: Coral host | place: Mexico:La Bocana,Puerto Morelos, Mexico | collected 2008-11-13
AACACCAAGGCGGATGTGATTGTTCTGATCCAAGACAGTCAAGGTATTTCCTCAGCGACAGTTGGGAACATTAAAACCGTGGTGAAAAGAATGCTGGGTCAATTAAGCAGTGAGTCAACTGACTTTAATTTCGCTGTGGCAAAGTACGCTACGTCACAGCGAATAAGTTGTTTTGGAACCAACGCAGAAACAATCAGTTACATAGACAACGAATACCAGCACGGAGGAAACGGTCGTAACCGGTTAAAACTTGCTTTGAGTAAAATGGTCTTAAAACAGTTTGATAGCCGTCCTGACGACAGAAAAACTGACACTGCAAAGGTGAGATTTTACAAGAGAAGATGACTAATGACCCCCGGGTTCGATTCCGGACCGGTGTCATGTGTGGATTGAGTTTGTTATTGCTTTTCGCCTTGGTCCGACGGTTGTTCACCGGGTTAACATCTCCAAATTCCACTTCAAACAGGATATTGGACGCGCTTGAAAACTAGTTAAGGTTGATGTGGCTTCTTCTCAAAATATTGTAATTTGTAATTTTAATTATGACTATTTTCTGTTTTTTCCAAACTGTTATCTACATCATCTCTGTTTGCCATCAAAATTGGTACAAGTACATATTAACGATACAGGAAATGTGGTAAAATATTATATATTATTAATTATTGCTTCAAAAAAGGAAACAGCCTGTAAGATAGCAGTTCATAAAGTCATTCCAATCTTCTTCTTTTCCAACAACTTGTCATCAACTCTCATCTAGATTTTAGTCATATTCTCAGACGGGAACACGGTGGATGAGAATGGGGAAATAATGGACACATTCATGCTCGAGAAAACAGCCAAGTTATTAAGAGTCAATAACAACATCAAAATAGCTGGTGTCCTTATTCCCAACTCTGAGAAAGCACCACGAAAACAAGAGCTAAAAGGCATCGCCACTGACCCAGATGACGCCATAGTAGCTGATTTTTCTGGTAACCTTAACAACATCGCAGACCTCCTGGCATGGCGCGTAAAGCGATTGGTGGGTTGCCTTGGTAAGAAAGTATTTTAATTCCTAAGGAGCTTTTTCTGCCTACCTTGACAAAATGGCTTGCTAATATGGTAAGAATCTTATTCGGAAGGAACCTTATCATTCGGTATCATTCTATCACTCTGTAAGGAATTGCCTTGCAAATTATAATGGTCGTCATGAGTAATCTCTATCTTCCAGTTCGGGGTCTAAGGGCGAGGCTAGTGTGAGCAATATAGGAGAAAATCCTTTGTCCCCCACCCCCCTACGATAAAAGATACGTACTGTAGCTTGTTTCCATGCGCCTGTTATCAATTTCATTACAATTTTGTTTATTCCAACAGTTAAGTACACCGTCAAAGTTTATACCCCAGATGCGCATGCGCGGAGTTACTACAAGTTGACTGTAAGGATTAAAGGACCAGGGGATAAAAAAACTACGGATCATGTCTTGCACGAAACAACCCCGGACAGACAAAAGTATATGTCCTTTCTGTGTTCAGTCAAGTTTAAGGTCTGGGTGCGTTTAAATGCTTTCCATACCTTTTCGTGTTTAAAATTCGCTGCTTTAAGTCACTTCCTGGTTTCCTTTTTAATCTATACAATCTATAGACTAGTGCTAGAATTACTTTAACTAGCACTTTGTAGGGTATAAAACCATGAAAAAAGCTTGGAATTGATACATTTTAGGTCTAGTTTCATAAAAGACGATTCCGTCTGGGGGTTCATTTAGAAGTGGGGGTAGGTGCCAACGGGATACTGGCTGGTAAAATGTTGACTATTTATGGTTAAGACCAAATTCCACTTAAGAGTAAGTGGACAGCCCTGCTACCAGCCTCCCTCAGATCACTTTTTAGCCACCACTTCCCTCTCTGGAAAGGACTAAATTTTTCACGTTTCACCGGGGGAAACTCCTCACTTCTTAGGTGGTGCTGTGTGGTGCGTTTGTTAAAACCCTATCCGTAATTCAGACCAAAACAATGTAATTTTCGATTCCGGATCTCACACTTGACCCAAAACTGGTTACCCTGTTTCAGCTCTTTATAATTTGGACCTGTTCAACAAGAATGTCTGAGATATGTGGAGGTTCCCTGACTTTTTTGCAGGCAGAATAATTTTTAACTTTAGATGATGACTTTTTTCTGATCGATCATCAATTGTTTTATATTTTAAGCAACCTACATGTGATTGTATCAGAGTTCTATGATCTCGATGTGGGCACTGTGAAGAGGATTGAGATAAGACCAAGAAGGATCCAAGACAGCTTTTATGGCACCTGGAACCTTAACGAGGTACAGGGGTAACTTTTCTGCAAAAGTTATAAATAAAGCTGCACAGCTTTAGGCCTGGTATTGGCAAAATAAGTACCATAAACAAATGGGAAGCCTTAAACCAAAAGGCAAAGTTAAGTCTGCATACGGGCGGAGTGGCTCATCAGGCATGAGCTTATTATCCCGGTTTATGTAGCATGAGGTTACTAGGGGTAGTTTTACTCCTCCCTAGATGGGATGCTAGTCTATTGCAGGGTTACTTCCAGCATTTAGTTTGCCAGTACCCATTTATACACCTGGGAGGAGAGAGGCACTGTGAGAGAGTAAAGTGTATTGCCCAAGAACGCAAGACGATATCATCGGCCAGGGCTTGAACCTGGACCGTTCGATCCGGAGACGAGGCACTAACCAGGAGGCCACCAGTCCTCCCTTCCCGGAAACTAATTCTTGCCATTAATGTTGCCTTGCCCATACGCCGAGTACAAGCCACTTTAGACTTTTTGCTCTGTTTGCGTATCAGGCAAAGGTTGTTAAGGGAGGAGAAACGGTAACTGCATTCTTCAGAGAAACAATTCCAAAATGGCCGTCTTCAACCCGTTGGTATTCTGGTGAGTCTTAACGCTAAACTCTTATAAAACCTAAAAAATAAATTTCTTAAAAATTAAATTTCTAATGGCCATGTGTACGTAAGTATGTATCAACCAACTCATGGTTAAACTACAGGCCAAAAACCCTGTTGTTATCATGATCTGCATCAATACGCAATACCGTTTAACCAAACACACGTTTCCCTTAAAAGCGTCGTCGTCTATATATAAAAAAATTATGTTTAAAAAAATCTCATTGATGGAGACTATGTATTGGAGAATGTTTAAAGGCCAGACTAATAATAATGGCATCTGGGTATTATGACGTTAAACTGTAATTAAGAAAAAAAACTTAAGATGATTACGCTTTTTGTTTTGCAGCTAGAGCATGGCTTCGACCTTACCGTAAGTAGAACGAGAATGAAGCAGCAAAAAGAACAAATTAAGATGAAACAAATCTGAAAGAGATAACTTGTGCGCGGTCGGCTACTTCAACTACTGTAGCTTTGATCTGAATGATTTCGTTTGCAGACATTCAGCTCCTGTTTTCCTGATGGTCATATTATAATACATGGCCCAGCACTTTCCTGCGGATGTGACTTCCTTATTTTATGATTTGCTCCCTCCTCTATAAATAACGATTTGTTTAGAGTTGCGTTGATAAGTTATATTACAGCGCCGGTTTCCACAGATAGTAATAGAAGAATGATATATTTGAGTTTGTCTTCCGACTTCTTGCTAAACAGTTACATTTTTTGTAAATGTTTTAGAAGAAAAAAAACTATTTTAAAAACTATAAATTTTGGGCATATAGTGTTATAAGCTGAGAGAACGAATATGCGCAATTGCATTCTAATTTAATGATTTTAAACTCTCCGCCACTCGCGAGTGATTCGAATCTGTTTTATTCTTTATGCTAGCCCTAGGCTCATTTAATTAAACCAACCAATCAATCAATTAATCGATCCATCAATCAATCAGTCAAACAATCAAGCATCATAACGTATTTGATCCTGAGCCAACCAAAGCCACTCAAAATAAAACAGGCTATTCATATTTAAAAAGAAAATAACCAAATAAGCAAATTTCCTTACAATTGTCACACTTTCACGCTTTGTCACCTTGCCGCATTTTTCTACTTATAGTAAATTCTAGATAGATCTCTAACGCTTTGGACGTCAATCCACTGAATCTGTCAGAATAAGTCTTTGAAGTTTAAAAGTTTAGTCCTTTTCTTTAAAAGTTATATCTCAATTAAGAAAACAGAAAATAGAAATGGCAAATTAGAGAGACGTACGTGGACCTATCTACCTTCATTTCACACTCCTTTAAAAATCATCTTGTTATTTCGACAGCTACCTACTCCGTCGAAATTTACACGCCAGACACCAACTTTAAAAATGTGTACAGACTAAAAGTAAGGATTGTAGGAGAGAACGACGAGCAAACTGGGGAAAACGTCTTGGCTGATCCTCTAACTACACCAAAAACAGAATTCAAAGGGTATGTTATATGTCAGACACTAGAGACTGTGTTTAACCACATTTCCAAACACCGAGAAGAGAGTTAAAATAGGGCGCGACCCAGTCACGGGATGTTTCCCCCGCTTTCCGTTCAGAAGAGAACTAATTGTTCCAGTTACTTGCAAAGAAATGCCAATTGAATTTTCATTGAAATTTAATTTTTGCAAAACAGTATTTTTTAAACGACTGCCGATTACTTACTCCCCTTAGAAACCAACTTGTCATCAAAGCCAGTTTTAATGATCGGAATGTGGGTACTCTGAAAGGGATTTGGATACAACCAGTATCGAGGGTCGATTGGACCCTTCGAAAGGTAATGTTATATTCTAATTAAAAGTTTTTTTTTTTTGGTGACGTACTAGGTATAGACACTGACAAAAGAAACATCAGGTGTCGTGCCTTTTGTGTGAACTGCAATTCTAGTGATGTAATGATGTAATGATTATGTAATCCTAGTGATGAACCTGGGTATTGCATGCACGTGGGATTTTTCCTTTTTGTATAAGTATTTTTTAACTAAATCGTTTTCGCGGAGCAAATTAGTTAGTTCGCGTAGTACGCGAAGAAAAGTTGTTATTTCAGAGAGTTTCTAACCGTACCGTAGGACTTCGAAACTCTGAAGTGAAAATAAAACAAACGAACGTTGGAGTTTTCATCAGGTTATCATTTTCGGAAAACGCTTACTTCTATTTATTCCACATTGCAAATGACTTTAAAGAAGTTCAGTCCAGGTACTTTGAGTTGTTTTGTCACGTACAAAATTACCTCCAAATTGAAGGAAACCTGAAAATAGTCGTTTAATAAGAATGGAAAACACAAAATAGATAATAATAAACCATAAAGGAACAAGGATAGATAAAAATGGAGAAAATTGACTCGGATGACAAAAGACGAACTAATTTAGGCTGAATTAGGCTGAACCTTTTCAACTTGTATAAACCCTGTCGCAGCTCCTTTAAGTATACTGTTGCTTGTAAATCAGATTAAGGTTACAAAGGAAGGAGAAACGGCAACTGCAGTGTTCGATGAACTTATTCGAGGATGGCAAATCTACTGGGAATATGGTAAGTCCTGATACAAAAACCTTGCTGCTATAGAAGTATTTAGTTTATATTTGAATTACAATGATCATGTATCACTTAAAACTCGTTCTTCATGTTTTTGTCATGTGTACACAGCTAGTTTTGATGTTATAAAACAGGATGGCGGGAAAAGCGGGAAGATATGTTTTCATATTTTACTAACGAATCTTGTGGTACTCTGAAGTCATTATCAAGGTTATCACAAAACTAAATCTGGAACACACAGATAAATTTGAAATAGAAATTTAAAAATTGGTTGTCACGGTTCGCGTTCTACAGAGAACGCAGAATTTGGTCATTTCGCGTTGTTGTTTAGAGAGGACGGTAAAGAAATCTTCCAAGAATCAGAACGCCAGTGCCCAGCCATTGTCCTGCCTATTAAACTTACCGTTTAGCGACGTTCCCGTTGCTGTCGTCGTTTTCTTAGCATCCCTATTTGTTTCTGGCAAGACGGCTATACAATGCTTAAACTGATTAAATTCAAGATAAACAGTTCTCAATTTTCAGTTAAATAAAATGATTTCGCATTTCGTTTTTCAGGAGTACTGCAAAAAACAGGGACACCTAATCCACAGTCTGGGCAATAACGGCCAGCGGAATAGGAACAAAGCTTAAAAGTTTGCGCATAAATTGTCATGAAAGTAAAGAGTTAAGAATAAAGAACAAATGATAGTACCGAAGCAAGATATAATGATGAAAGTTGTTATTACCTTTATAAAATGGCTAAGATTCTACACGCGCTCTGATTGGTCAACAGAATTGCCAAACCTATTGTCTTGGTAAACGCATGGTTCCCGATACGGCAGAACTGCGCGAGAACTGGAGATCACTAGCGAGAACAAAATAAACAACTTCCCTGTTCACCGGCTGAGATATAAATACACGAATATCTTGTCGTTCAGCATATACATGGAAATTTGCAAGAAGAAACCGCACCAGAGGTTTTGTTGCAAAAATTTGAAACACACACCGCTTTGACTCAGAAATGAAAACTCTTCTGTTCATTCTTAATCAATTCGCTTTATTAAGCAGCTTACAAGTCACTCCATTTATACCCTGATTTCGAACACTAAATCGATGAGGTTAAGTCAGTTAATCTTTGTTTTACTTTAATAATTTTCACAGATGTATCCACGTGGGAATGTTCTCCTTTGAGCCTGATATTTTTGATCGCACTGGATATTATTAAAGTGCCCTTGGGTCCCAGAATCGGGATACCAGATCTCCCCACAAACTTCGGTAGCGGTGCTAGAAGGCTGGCCGGACTGCCAACGGCTATCATCTGTAGCCAAGGTGACGCCAGGCGATCCTGCCTCGATCCATTTCCACGTTCCACTTTCCTTACGGAGTCCAATGTAATAGTGAGTGAAACTATCGGTCTCCGTCACTTTATCGGCGATGAAGCCTTTCACTTTGGTCCACTCGTCTGTCGTTTCCATGGTAACTAGGTGGGCTCCCATGTCACGGCATGCATCGCGGGCTTCATCCCATGTGCTGTCAACGTCATGGAAAGTGTAGCAGTTGTTTACACTGCCAGAGCTACAGTCCACAGCTGGAATATTTCACCACATAGTCCGATTAGAACTTAATCATTTCTGACGCCATCATTCTTGGGAGTTGGGGGTGGTGAGCACGGAAATTCAAGGATCGCTGTCCAATAATTACAGAATTTCTCAGAAGCAGGTCATTGACGCTTCTAGAGAAGCGTCAATGACCTGCATAAATATTTCCCCATACATTTGCTATGATTTTTGTCCGTTAAACAAGACATCATCAGTAACTGTGAAAAGGCTTGTCAATTTCTTACTGGGTATATCCCTCATTAGAATAGAAATCCGAGAAATCGTAAAGAGTAATTTCCCCGAGTAATCTCTCCGGGTTATCCCCCCGGGTAATCGCCGGGCTATCGACTGCATGTTATTTTTAAATAGCTGTACCCGATTTCTCCGCGTAACGTGTTGCTACGCGCGTTGCGTAGATGTTTCCGTGGAGGATGATATTGAGTGTTAAGCCCTCTGGGATGTGTGCCTGAGTAACATAGGCGTCGTGTGATTGGTTATTGGTCATCTGGTGAGCCAGACAGAATAAAAGGCTCCACTTTTAGTGGTAGATCGATAAGACACGAACTTTGGTTAATTTTGCCGTCCATCCAACTGACTTTTTTTACGCTCTCGTAACTGATAAGGTTGCTACATTAGTCTGGTCTGGAATATGAATTTATTTTGGAGAATCCTTAAAACATGATGCAAGGACAGAGGCATTTGTTCAGGTCTTTTTTTCTCGAACAGGTGAAATACTTTACATTATTTGATCTGTTTCAGGTGGCAGAATGCTCACGGTGGAACACAATTTTGAAAAGTCTCACAATAAAAAAATCGAGTTATAATTATCAATTATTCGTCGAGCGCGCGTTGGATTTGACATAGTAAAGGTAGCACTTCTGACAACCAACAATTGCGAGTAGATGAATTTTTTATTATATCGACCTGAAAATACTAAGAAATCTTTCTAATGGAGTCCAGGCTAAAACAAGTACGATCTAGTAATTCGATATTTTAACTCAAATTCCATACTTAAACTTGAATTAATGTTATTGACAACAATGCCCTCGCCCGCGCCTGTCTGCATTGAATTTAACAGTTTTTTTTTATGCGAATAACGGAGCCCCAATCAAACATAATTCTCCCTAACTATCAAATCAGTGACTAACAATTGAAAAGTCCAGACCTTTTGGTAGATGTGAAATAAGAGAGAACATCGCGATGAACTTGAAAACTGCCACTGACTTCATCTTCAAACTGAAAAAGACATAAAAATGGACATAAAAAATAAGACATAAAAAATAAGACAAAAAATGGCTGCATCTTTCTTTCCCAACATTCAAATGAACATGGCATTTTACAGACGCCGATAGAACAATCCAAGCTGAAAAAAAACTTTTTAAACAAATGAAAATAAAATAATAGTTTTTCAACAAAGACCCGAATTCTAAGTAAGATGTTACACGTAAAACTTACGTTGGAAAATTTATCTAGGCTTCTCGACTTCAAGACTGAAAATTACTACAGTGCACAAAGCAAACTAATATTCTAATCTTGCACAGAGGTACAGAAGAATACAAGACTCTTTCTGGTACCACGAGAAATTGTTTAGGTGACATAATTGTTTACAGGTTTTGCACAGTTCATGCTTGGCTAGGTTCGTGTCTTCAACGCTGCCTGGAACAAGTCAACTGCTTACTAAAGCTAGCAGTCTGTTGAGGGAAAAGTCATTAATTTATTAAACAACTAAAAACCTTTATATTGAAAATGGTCTCACTTAAATGATAACGTAATTTTACTAAGTGGTTAGTTTCTTCTCATCCCAGTCTGTTCAATTTAAAGGTTTATTTATTTTAAAGATATATAATTGGTAATATATTGAGCGTTCCGTGATCACAGCTCATATGTACTAGGTAGGCGTGCCATAAGCAGGTATTTGCACTCTTGGCAGGTCAATATATTTCGCCTTTGATAAATGCAAGCATGGACGCCAGACTAAGCAAACCATAAATTAGTTTTTCTTTTTGGCAAACTATATAACAACATAAGTTCTTAGTATATACAAAATATTTGATGAAACAGTAGTGTATCATTAACCTCTTTCGTAATAGTTTCTCAAATTAAACAAAGGTTTAAACAAATTCCTAATTGTCAGTTTTTTCTGGCCTTCATTAGCATGTATGTCTTTCATATTTTAAATTTCTCCGTTTACCTTTCTGTTAAAACTACTTCGCTGTGCATGAGTTTCAACTCTGTTTTCGTTATTTGGGAATGTCATGAAACATTTTTTCGTACTTATTTTATTACTTCAAATAGCTGATTATATTAATAATTGTCGATACACACATTTACACACAACTCTTGCCTAGAGGAGCTTTCGAGAAAATATCGAACAGAAAATGGCATATTTTAGAGCTTATTTGATCAAACATTGCACAACAGGTAACCGAAATGAGGGTCCTTAGCTTCAAAATATTTTTCCTGCTTCGTTTTGCAGGTTCAATTTCCACCCTCAAGTGTTTATTTACATTTCACATAATTAAAAATTAAGGGTGTGGGCGATTTTTCGCAGTCAACTGGTGATACATGTATTGTTATTTTCTGTGAACTGCCTTTGCTCTTTAAGAGCTCAGAAGAAACTCAGGAACAAGTGACTAACAGCGGAACTCACAACACAAATTTAAATTTTCTGCCTTTTAGCAAAAGATATGTCCCAATTTTGATTGTTTCACAACGACATTTTTTTCAGTATATCTTTACATTTTTTTTCAAATGAAATCAAAGTGGTATTTAACCTTTGGATATATCAATATTTCATTCACTTAGCCACAAAATCGAGTACAAGATTGAATTTCTGACAACAGCAGATACGAATCTTTAAGGAAAAAATGACTGACCGGTTTGACATAAAAGACTTGAGCTTATCCAGTTTTATTAATTTTGAGCAATACGTGAAGATTTATTTCTTTGTGTTACGGTGGCAATTTATGAAAAGCACTTGAAAGGTTAAGATAGACACGTGATGTCTTTTGGCGAACAGAAAAAGAAAATCCGTAAACGTTTTTCTTCAAGCTGACAAATCACCGCTATAAGATATATCGAACATTTGACTGGGAAATTCGCAAAGATCTAACTTGCGAAGTATATTCGTAATATCTCAAGTTCTATGAAAGGTGAAAAAAATTAAGCTTACCACACAAAATCCAAACTGTTGTTTTAATTTAATTTGGAATATTTGTTTCCCATTTAAACGTCTTTTATTTAAAATTTTGTGTCTGGAACAACATGGTTCAGGATAACATTCTTCTTGAAGGCATTCCTCCACATGGCTAGTACTTTGTGACTTGATTTTGCTAATAGATACTAGTTTTAACACAGGTGGAGAAGAATATAGGACTCTTTCACAAGAATTATTTTAGGTGTCATAATGCTTTTCAGGTTTTTCGTTGTATGCTTGACTAGATTCGTGTCTTTTCACCCTGCTTAGAACAAGACAACTACTTATTAAAGCGAGCAGTCTGTTAAAAGAAAAGTCCTTAATTTATTAAACAAGTTAAAATCCTTTTATTTAAATTGCTTTCACTTAAATAATAAAGTAATTGTACTAGGAGGTTTTTCTCTTTACGTCCCAGTCTGTACAATTTAAAAGTTCGCTTATTTGAAACATGTATAATTAGTATTATTTTGAGCGTTCCGTGATCATAGCTTATATGTACCTGGTAGGCGTGACATAAGCAGGTACTTGCATTCTTGGCAGGTCAATATATTTCCCTTTAATAAATGGAAGAATGGACGCCAGACTAAGCAAATCGTGAATAAGTTCCTCCACATGGGTAGCTCTTGTTAATACACTATCAAATTTATCTATTTTTGTAGTCCTTAAAAGATTTTAAAAATGTCGATTAATTTTGCTTCACTTCGCGTTAGTATTTAATACGAAATGTTTTCTTTTTCAAGGTCGAGCATCATCTATAAAACATAATCGACTGAAGGAAACTGGTCTGGCAGAGGGTAAGTTGTGATTTTATTGTACAAGCCAGCTGATATTTTTTTTTGGTTAATCGTGTTCAGTAGTAGGACAATGTGAGACATCTTTTTGTTGTTATGGTGCTAATATAATCAAGAATTATAAACTTTCACTAAATTATTATGACTTGTGTTGTTTGTAGTCAGTATAACGTGCGCTCTAATTGGCTAACTATTCTTCCTATAATGCCCGCGGGCCGATTGCGGGCCTGCAAAAGCAATACATATGGGTTATTGACTAAGTGTGAGGTCAAGATGGCTGGATATTGGCCAAGTTCTGTTTTTTGCGCGTTTATGGACCGAGACGAAGTTGAGGTCCATAAACACGCAAAAAAAGAACGAAGCCAATATCCAACCATCTTGACCGAACAAGCTTGGTCAATAAAGGATTTATTGTATGGGATAAAACGCTAAAACATGATAAATTTTCCTCACGGGACAAAGCCCGTATCCCGAGCGGGCAAGATAGCTCAAGTTTGCCCCCTCGGGTAGCCAATCACAGCCCGAGATTCTGTTCATCTTGCCCGCTCACGGAGCTAGTCATACAATAAAGCAAGGTCTCAGTTTGTGATTCCCAATAAAGACCTCACCTTCGGTTGATAGTGTTTTTCTGATAATTTTTATCTCATAAAATGCCTGTACTCTTACGCTTCTTACGTGCTCTCCAAACTTCCCGCATGCTCTTTAACTCGATAGTGCACGCTATCGCTTGAACCAATTCTTAATTGACACGCAAATAAAGTACACACGGTTCCAACGTCGGACTTTTTATGAGCCGAACCTAATAGCCCCAATTCAGTACAGGACGAGATCGATGTTTGAATCGATTATGTTAGTGGGGTCTACTCGATAATTACGTTCGACATGGCCAGTCGGTCAGTTCGACAACGGAGCGACTCCGATTCAAGCGTGGAACTGGATAAGGAACTGTGATGTTACTTTGAGAGAAAGCGACGATAGAAGGCTGTTTAATGCTAACTACATCTGAAGTCGCTTTATTCGACTTGTTCTACCCTCCTTGATCGCACTTGCAAAAAAAACAAGTTCTTCATTTCCACAATTTGTCTTTCCCTTATTTTTTCCGCAATTTCGGTCAGCAATAACCGCCGTTTGCAATATTGGATTTTTTATTTTTGCAATTGTTTCGATTAAATTAGGTTCGATGTTTGAATCAACTGGCGAACTTATTACACATGTATATAACTACATATTATTTGTAAATAAATAGACGAAAGATCGCATATTTGAACTGCAACGATCAATCATGTCTTCTTAATTATTTGGGTCGACCCGAACTGGTATTAGGTTCGACAAAGGGACTTTAGAGTATTATCGGTTTATTCGAAGGAGGGAAAAAATTATGAAACACTTGACATGTTACCATGTAGCCTCCAATTCAGGTTTACTTGTTTTATTTTCAATCCTACACCATGAAAATGGCATTCGTTAAATTTTGAAAGGAATTATGAAAAGGCGTGTCTTGGAAAAAAAGACAATCTTGCATCGGAAATTGAATTTCTTATCTAATTTCATTTATCGTAAGTCGCTCAGACAGTAAATCAGTCTACGACGGCTGACCCTACAATGAAAAAGCGCGCAACAGGAACTATATTTTGTCGACGGGTTTTGCCGATCCGCGCGACGCAAACTTAAATCACAAATCCTGCACTATGAAAAGACCGGTTTAATGCGAAATTTGGAGCAGACAATTAACAAGCTTGCGTGCATTTTTTGGTATCAACAAGACATCAAAATCAACTATAATTTGAAATTGTCAAACTTTTGACGCATAATTTTTGAAGATTGTGAAGAAAATGTCTGAACTGAAAAAATGGCAAGCTGGGTAATTTTATCTCTTGCACTGGAAAAAAAAATTCTTTATCGATTTTCATTTATCCTGAGTCACTGAGAGTAAATCTGTTGACGACAAGAAAGTGAAAAAGATATGAGGTCCAATGGAAAGCACAAATACGAGAGACAAGCAGACAGGTGTTTCTCAAATTGTAATATTTACAGACAATATCTATCGACAGGCTGATGCCACAGTTTTACATCAACCTTTCTAAAAATCATTGAGTGATACATGTGTAAATAAATAGAGGATATTACATGGCCGAGCAGTGATGAGAAATTTATCTTCGAGTGTTGAAGAATATTTTTCAACACGAGAAGAAAAATTTCATGCCTCTAAGTGGCCATGTAATATTTTATTTATTATGTAAAGACCAATGAAATACTAAATCCTTTCGCTTTCGCTGCGAAAGGCGCCATTGAATATGTAACCATAGTAACAGTGATCGTTTGGCATGTGAAGATAACATGTTATTTTCACGTGTGAAGATATCATGCTTTCGTGCGAAAGCTCACCTGGTATTTCACTGTTTTTTTATGTAATAAAAAGGGTTATCACATCTGCTAAAGGTTGTTTGATATTTTCCGTGACGTAGTGGAAGCCATGCTTGAAAAAGAACGATATTACCGGTATATTCATGATCTTGATTCTTTGCGAAAGGAC
>OMLO01003172.1_pt1 | contig 13554 bp, 4 predicted proteins | sample 1674811 | NCBI WGS metagenome assembly OMLO01 (sample SAMN06265003, study PRJEB25207) | coral metagenome | isolation source: Coral host | place: Mexico:La Bocana,Puerto Morelos, Mexico | collected 2008-11-13
ATCTTATCTGTTCTTAGGAAGGGAACTGATTTCTTGCAAACTCAGTGAGTGATGTGTATGGCTCTTCCACACATGTGGAACAAGAAAAAGGGTGCCCTTATCAAGCCCTGGCCACCCCGCAACTAAGATATGATCCTTTGCATATCCTTTGCAATTGTACTTGATCCTTTATGGCCCTTCAAGTGCCGAATTGATGAGATCAGTTCTATGAAATTTAGGCAGCTGTTTGCAGGGAGCTGTCAGAGCTGTTTAGCAACACTTTCCAGGCATTCACGGCACCAGCTGCGCAGCTGCCTTTGTGAAACTTCAAATGCCTTGGAGTGAGTTCTCATCCTTCGCACACAGAAGAAGGACTGATTTTGTCTTCAAATGTACCTCACACTTCATGCACTTCTCTCCAAGGCCACTTGGAGATTTTCGTTTTCAAAGCTTTCGAAACTTCCGTTTTCTTAGGGTTTCGAAATGTGAGGTCAGAAAGATTGCTCAGGCCATAGTGAGGAAGACGCCATGAGCGTTCCCGTGTGTAACGGGAATCATATAAATCTAGAATCCGCTAAATTCTATAGAATTATCCTCTTGTCGCAGATGATTGATAGACTAAGTTAGAACGAAGAATTGTTCTGCTCTGACAATGTGTTGTTTGCGTCGTTTTCACACTTTCGGGATGTTTCGGGCAAAGCCTTGCTCGACATTTCGGAACACAAGTTTCCCGACAGTGACATGTTGCCTCAAAAGATTTCTAAATTGTACAGTTGCTTCAGTTCGTTCATTGCACAAAGCAAATATTACAAAGTCAGTGCTTTGAGTCTGTCTAGTTTTAGCATTTCAGTCAGAGGAGTTCTGGATGTGAGTTTCCATGAACTTCCAAATATTTTGTGGTCATGGATGCGAACCTTGAGGCATATTTGTTGACAGTCTTGAATGGATATGTCAGACATATCGGATATGTCCATGGCCGATTCTCTGGAGCCGTGCGGTGAAGGGGTGGACGGGTTGGGCTGCGTGATGCGCGTCTGACTTTGCCCTTACCATGATTAACGCATGATGTTTGGTGCTTTGTCAGCTCAGCTTGAGAAGCTTTCTGGAAAATTCCAGGGATAACTTTATAACTTTCATGAATCACGACAAAGCGTGAAACCAGCTCAGCCTAGGCCGGCCTGGATGGGCCTGGCAGGTTTGAACTCTGCCCACCGTTCCGCTCTCAAAGCATGAAGTGGCCAAGCGCGATCTGTTCTTTGCAGAATCCGAATATGCAAGCACATCTTTCAGTGGAGCAGTATTTCTTCCTGCTTCGACTGAGCTTTTCTTTGGAAGGTGTTACTGTTTTAGAGGGACCACTGTCGCTGTTGGTTGGGAAGAGGCGGCGGCGAGGTTGCCATGTAAGTGCACGGCCCTTCTAATGTTTGTCATGCCGCTTCAAACCTTCTCAAGGTCTTAGACATAACATGTTGCTATCTAAGGCCTCTTCAAAAGAAGGTCTTTGGAAGGCTTGGCAACAGTAAATAGGAATATGCAGTCACACTCACCTCACTCATCTTGTATTTGGAAGTTTATCACATGGTTTGGAAATGCTAGGTTAGAGAGGTGTTTGAGAATAGTGGAAACCAAGTGGAGTTTTGGTATTTCTTGCACTTGCGGCAGATGTTTAGCTTGAGTAAGCTAAATGTTGAAAGCCTTTCATTTGTCACCATTGCAACCGTTGCCACAGCCTCTCTGAACTTGTCCAAAGTGGGGGGCGATGGTGATCAAAGCCCTCGCTTTCCGCGTCCAGAGTTGTGAGTCGTTTGAAACACAACCGTTGGAAAACCCTGGTCACGGGCCCAAGTCTTCAAATTATTTCAAGCATGTGCTAAACATAAAGTGTGACATAACAAATGAAAAAAGGCCACGTGTGTTTGAGATTGTTTGAGGTGCAAGAAATGGTGTTTTTCTTGACTTCATGCTGATTGCTTCATGCAAGCTCAGCACTTTAGTCTTCTGTACCTTCCATTTGCTGCAGAGGTGAAGAGGGTGAACTTTGACCGAAACAGACCACCAGCATCTAACGCTTCAAATGGTCCAAAGTAGATGGCAAGCTTCCAATCGTCCCTTTGCAAAAGTCCAGAAGAGGCAGAGAACCGACCTAAAAGCTTTGGACAAGACGGGTCCAATCCCATGCAATGATTGATGAAATCGGAAATGCTCGCTGATAAACAGCGTGTATAAATTTTCAATCATGCTGCAACTTCCAGTGTCCCACCTTGAAAGCACAATGTTTCTTCGCGGGTAAGAAATGTGGCTGTTCTGGGCTGTTGGCTTTGAACGTGCACAAGATCCACATGAGCAGACCTCTAGTCCAGTCAAAGTGCAAGAAATACAGTCAATTGTGTTGACGCAAGGTCTTTAGGATGAAAGGAATGGCGCCTAGTAAAGCAAGGACTTTGTTTTGATGTGACGCACCACAGAAAGTGGAACCAGATTGGTCCCCTACAAAGGCGAAGAGTATTGCGTGGATCATGCGACCATTTCACGTTGGCGAATTGGATGATTTGGCATGAAGTGAGATCTCGAAACTATCAGTTTGGGTTGCAGAATGTGATAGATAATATCTAGGTCTAGGTATATGTGGTATAGGTGGTATAGGCATTGGCGGCGGCTCCTCTATTCTTGACACAGTTCCGCTTCACCCACTTTACTTAAGCGAATGCCAAGAATTGCCAGGTCGTAGGTTCGCCCGAAGCAAATAGCAGTCGAACCTATGTGTGCCATGCCCTGTGCCCCCACATTTATGCAAGAGCCGATATCATTGCGAATTCTCAGCTATTTCAACACAGACATGTTGCAATGGTTTTGAACGGGCAGAGCTCCTTTAACCAAACTGATGAATTTAAGCTTCTGCTTGGGGCCAAAAAGAGTCTGAATCCGAGAAAGCCGAAGAAGCCTAGCCCAGTTGGCAACAAAAAGATTTGGCAGCTCACCCTGGAGCATGATTCTGGCTGTGTTTTCAAAGGGATGCAGAGGTGGCCTCTGATCTGGATCAACTCAGGGTACGAGCAAGATGGTGAAGTCCATCTGTTGGACTCAAGGTTTTTGACAAAGTAGAAATAAGATGGAATTAGGAGTGCAGGAGTGCTGCAGGGCTGGAGTAAAATGAGTACATCAATTGCCACCGATGCCTGCCGAACCCATCCTTTTCTTCAGGATGTGAGGATTTGGCAGATCAGGAAAGAACACGTCATTCGTCCATTGAAAAGTGGGTCAGCCACGTAGCTCAGTGCCGGCTGAGCTAAATTCTGTGTCCGAAGATTGTCAAGTGGCCTTAAGTCGCCCTCAATCAAGCCATAAGGCGAGGATTTGGATGCAACATCTTCATGTTCACATGGATGCGCATAGCCTTGTTTCCCAAAAGCATCCCAAAGTGGCAACAAAGAATTGGCTATTACGTCCAGGCAACACCATGGAACACCAAGAGTGACAACATTGACACCTTGAGAATTCTTTGCCTGGACGACTTGAGATTTCTTGGGCACGATATCTTATGATGTCTTGCTGTCTATGGCTGTACTATTGCTGTATCCTACCATTGAAGTAACAAGCCACCCTTAGTTACTTAGTAGATAGATAAGCAAGAGAACAAGACTGGGCTGACGAATCAGGACGTAAATGGAACAGGAACAGAAAGGAAAGCTCGCCCAAAATTGGGGCAATTCAATGTAATTGGTTCAAGTGTAGTAGTTTGGAGGCATCTCAAAAGTTGACCTAGCATATGTTCCAAGATTTACTACAGTGCTTCGAGTTCAGCATGCCTAGAGCAACGGAACAATCCCAAATCCAGTTGATGCACTCGCAGAGGCTAAAACCAAAATGGTTTGTTTGAGAGTGAGACCGCACAGGCGTTCCACTTGCTGGTCAATGAAACCCTGCTTTTGCATGCACGTCTTGCAGTTGCCTATTCCACAAATTGGAGAAAATCGAAATCAATTGAATTTCGCAACATCTAAAAAAAAAAGGTTGACACATTGAAAGTGGCTTTGTTTCAGACTCGTCACCAGCGAATGTCTGGGTGCCTAAGAATTCAGGGGCGACATGGCATCTTGCAGTTGGCCTAAGCGGTCTGGGTCACCTCTGCAAAGGCTGCAAAGGTGTTTGTGCAAACACGTCAAAAGTGAAAGATGTAAAATGTATATGAATATGAATCTCAATATGATCAAAATGTTTGTGTTTAAATGTGGCATTTTGCCGGTGCACCGGGAGCGCCTTGCCATCATGGTTTGCTGTTATCCAGGTTGCCTTGATTTGCATCCTGCGTTGCATCCTGCCATGTATTGCGTCGTGCCACAGAAACAGTCTTAAGATTTTAAGCGCTCACCTCGTAGTCGCTTAAGCGATAGGCCAGAGACACTCTTGAACATGCCTTGCATGTCCAAAGTCTAAAGGTTGGAACAGTCATGTGGATGCATCGAAGTGCAGTTTAAGATCAAGGAGGAGTCGATCGTCGGACCTGACACAGTGGAAAGTGAAATGTGAGCGTGAGGCGCATGCAATGCTTCATGTATGCAATCAAACTAGGAACGTTCGTAACCTTCTGGCAAGCTGCACAAACTGCACATGTTCTACTTCCGGAGTGAACAGAAACTCTGTGCTCAACGAAGAGCTTCGAGACTGATAGCCCCCAAATGTGGCCCAGGCTGCTTCAGCTTGCTCAAGATCACGTTCAAAGCATTGAACGTTGCGGAAAGTTGAAGGCCTTTCAGATTTTAAAAGCATCTTTTAAAAGGGCCAACGGATTCACCCATATTCCCAAGAAAATTAATAATGATAAATGCTTAGCCATGCAGAAGCTCAAGCTCATCCATCGTGCTTCCATCCATCCAGTTCATTTTGGTGTGTTTCTTTCTCACCCACGCATGGTCAGATTTTGAGAAACCATGCTTTTTGTAGATGTGGTTGTTTGCCTTGAACATGACTTTCACGCATTGTGAAGTTTATTGGGGTCTGGATGTTGAGCCCTCTGAAAACCAGTGGCGGGCAGCCAACGGCATTTGGGGGGTTCGGCATTTGGCTTGGAGGTTATCTTTAGTCCTGGATTTGGATAATTGATCCATGCGCGCTAAGACTAGAAATACCAGTGACGGCCAGCCAGTGGTATGGGACTGTTTGGAAACCCCAAGCCACCCAAAGTCACAAACCGGTGCAGTTCAAGCAAGCTTGCCTCAGTTCCCTGATGGTAAATGGGAGCACTTGGTGAGTCATGGACCAAGGGTTTGTGCATTTGGACACGGATGAATTTGGCGCCTCTGTTTAAGAGACCTCGTAAGCGTGAGCTTCGTGGGCTGAAGATATCTTAAGATAGGTAAACTACACCTTTTCAGCTTAGTCCCAAAATGCTTCCAGAGCAGTCTGCTGATTCCTCGAAGCCTGCATCAGTTGCTTCGGAGGTTTGAGGCCTCCGAACTCCATTTGAGCCACCGTCAAAACACGCAATGAAGAAACACTTATGTGGCAGACAATTATGTCAGATAATGCAAAAAATTGTGTGTAGCGACGGGACCCCCCAAAAGCGAGGGCCCAACTTGAACTTAACTATTAACTTCTATTTTGTTTAGATCGTTTTGTATTCATTTGCAGCATTTTGGATTGCTTCGTCACCGTGTTAAGCGCAGATGCCGCTCGTGGAGACGCGATTTCGCATCAGTGGGGCTTGCTGCCGTGATGCAGACAGACACATGTCCACGAGTCCGCACATACAGATATCGCCAGCGATACCTAGGTTTCTATGAAATCAGGCAGGGGTATTCTTCTCCTTTCGTACCTTGAGTGACATGTTTTGGATCTTCAAAATCGAAGCCGGATTGGGAAGCGACACCCTAAAGATCAAAAATGACATCAAAAATTGTGGCGAGCGACGGGACCCGCCCAAATTATGTTTCGTCATTGGGACATGTATCGAGTTTAGACGCGCGGTCATTTCTTCATTCGCTGCATGGGCTCAGTACTTAGCAAGCTTAGCAGACTTGATGGTTTGGGTGGCCTTCCCCCCAAGATCCTCTAACATCCTCTAAGCATCCAATGAAGCAAGTTTCAGCATCCGTCCATGCCATCGCAAAAAAAATGCACCCCCGACTGACCCCCTTTTTTTCAAAGCATAAAGCAAAAGAAGTGAGGCCATAGTAGATAAGCAATGACCATTGGTTTGGGTGCCGCTTGAAAGCAATTGGGAATTGAAATTGCCTAGCGCCTCGAGGTAATTTGCGTGGAGCTGTCATAAAGACTTGACTTTTGATCTTGCTGATTTTGCACTCTTGATGGGCAGGTCTTCAATTTCGGGGTTTGTCTTGCAAACTTCCAGCGTGAGAAGAGCTAACAAGTCCGAAAATGTCCGAAAAGGAAAGGGTGAGCAGGGTTGGATATAAATTCGCTACACTTCAGGCACTGCATGATACCGTGCCGCCACCAATGCCCACAAAATGAAAGGAATTGCATGATATCATCATGTTGGAAAACCCGAGCCGCTGCTACGACTTGCCACTGTGAACAAGAACAGCAGAACAGCAACATGATGCAACATCCTTGCACTTGTTCTGGTTTTCTCCTAAATCTGCCGTATGCAAGAAAATGTGAGAGAGAGAGAGAGAGAGAAAAACACCAGAACAGCCCTTCACCCTTTGTAGTACCGGCCCAGTGACAATGGTCTATAGCAGGTCTTTAATGGGGCCTTTCTTGTTCGAACACGATTCAGGCATGCTTTCTAATATGTTCAAAGGTGCGCCCCCACACGGCTCAAGAGTCGCTGATGGCTCATTCGATTTGTTTCTGCAACTTAATCCTTTGGGTTGTTCCAGGAGCTTGAGCTTGTAGGGCTTGCCAAGCGCCGCCTTGTGTCTGGCCACTGACCGGTAGGAACGGGTGACATTTCATCGAAGCTTGCGTTGAGTTTGCCAGTGCAAGGACAATCGTGAGCAACAACAGTAGCAAGACTTGTTTGCATTCAATTAGCATGTCTTGAAGTGGCTTTCAAGGTGCTTTAAAGTTTTTCGCAAGCTGTGACATAAAGAAATCGGCTGAAGAGGGTGATTATCGTTTAGTGAGCTGACACTGAGCACGCATCATGAGATCTGAAAGCTGTTAAGATCTTCACAGGTCCCATGAACATGTTTGATGTCCCATTGCGTTTTTTTGCCTTTTTTTACACCAAACCAAGCGCAATTGCTCGCTTCGTTCTCTATGTTCCTGCCTGGCGACGCTTCATTTCTCAATGAATTCATAATGTCAATATATTCAATTATATTCAATTTTTGTTTGTTTGTGTGGAGGTGTTCAGGTTCTTCAGATTGTTCAGGTTCCGTGGCAGCACGAGCTTCCAAAAGATTTCACCTCTCATGCAATGGCAACAGCAAATGTCAGCAACTGCTCGTTTTAACATGGAGACAAGAACTGCAAAGGCAAGCATGGCAAGCTGCTACTTCACTGCGCCAATGAAATTTGACACTGAAACCCATGATCTGCGCCAGCATGACAGCAGCATCTTAGGCTATTGACAGGGCCCTGTTTCAAAGTCTCATGACTTTTGATTGCTTAGGATTTTAGAAGCTATATCAAGATCCAAGTCTGGAGCCATATCAGTAACTATATCCATCCCAGAACCATTGTCAAATCTGTGTCGCTTTCGGAGACTTCCAGTCTTTGGAAACGTCGAAATTCAGTGCGTGAACTTGGCCGAACGTCAGGTCTCGACTCAAATGTGGCCAAAGCGGTTTTGGTGTAGGACACTTCGCGCTTGACTGCGAGGATAAGTGAGTTGGAAAGAGGCATTTCTTTGTTTGACAGGTTGCTAACAAGACCAGAAAAACGACAAGCGGCATGGCCACTTTGAATGTGAAAACGCATTGGGCGGTGGTTGGGGGATGGAGAAGGGTCTGGAGAGGGAGCCGATTGCCTTTTGGTAGCGAATTTGTGTTGCAAAAATCCTCATCCCCTGCATGGGATAGATTGAATCATTCTTCGCATTGGCTCAACTGTCGGAACATTCATGTTTCTCTTGACTCTTGAAGTCACAGAAGGCCATATGAGCAACTTTCAAAACCTATACGTAATAGGAGGTATTACATAAGTGGACATCAGGTATCAAGAAGTAAGTGTATCCAAATCTTCAGGAACGATAGGGTCCTCAAGAAAAAACGATACCTATATCGTACATATGTATACATGTGAGCCATATGCAAAATACAGTATGTAGATATATAGGAGAAAGATTGTGGGCCAAATACTACCTTGTATATGATGTCATATATGTGTATGTTGAACTATAATGGAGCGATGCTACAGGCACCTCCCATAGGACTCGTACATGTAGGTTAGTATCACAAATTGCAAGCATCGTGACTGTAGTAATTAGCTTCGGTGTTGCTGAATAGGAATCCAGTTTGCAATGTCGATTGTAAAGCAGTCATAAAGACTTTGGCTCAAGTGGCTAAAAAGGACTGCTGTGCGTTTATGTGATTGGCTGTTATACCACTGAAACCTGTGGTTATCAGCCGTAGTGCGGTGAAAATTACTGCCCCGTCCTCTTCGCGGGAAATCCCTGATTCCGAACTCGCGGACTTATCTTCAGTTTTGCATTGGTCCCGTGGTTGTTCACGAGGACTTCGTCAAAAGAAAGCGTTTCTTTTGCAAGGCATCGAGCAAGGGCTCTTTAGCACGACCTATCCATTTCTGCCTGGAGGTCTCCGTGCTTTCAATTACTGTGCTTCTTGCCGTTGTACTGCGAACGAAGAAGTCTTAAAGCGGTTTCAAGAAGAGCATAGGGCGCAGGTGGAGCAATCAGCAACTGCATCATCTTCAGTACCTTCAGAAACGACAGTAAGTCGTAGGGGTCGTTTGGTGTGGCAGCTACCGATCGAGTGCAAGCTTACGTTTGGGATAACGAGTGGAGGCGTGAGGAATTTTTGATTCTTGAGAACGTCCGATCTGATCAGACCAAACTGGCATTCATCGACTACCACCAGGTTCTTGACAGGGCACCAAGTGGGAACGTGGAGCATTTGGGACATATCCCTCGAGGGATCTCAGAGAGGAAGCCCTTGGGGAATTTGATCGTTTGCAAAATCAGGCAGCTTTGTTAGTGGATAGGATTAAAGCAGATGCTAGCCAACAGATTAGTCAAGCCCATGGAGAAGCCCGTGAAGCTAGTGAAATGACTATCAGGGTTAGAACTGAAGCTTTAGAAACCATCCACCAAGCCCAAGAGGAAGCTAGGCATGTGGTTTTAACCCAGCATCAGGAAGTGCAGAAACGTGATCATATGTTAAGTGAGATGCAGTCACAAATGCAAAAGTTAATGATGAAGATTAGGCAGCAGGATGAATTGATTCAGGAGTTGAGTAATGCCAAAAGGGTTGAGGTAGAAGCACTTCAACTTCAAGAAGCCCCTACTCCCCAACATCCGGTTGCCAGTCCATCGTTGTTTAACTTATCTCACACTGAACCTAGTCCGGTGAATCCATCATTGCCAGTTCAATCAAAGAGTGGGATACCATTGCCGATTAGCATAGCTACACCCAAAGCCTCTAGCCATCATTGCGCGGAAGCCCCAATGCAGCCCTACCAGTGTATCCAGTCAGGATTGCCAACAGCTGGTGGAGCGATGCATCAGGCACCTCCACCAAGCTGGATGGGTCAGGGTATGCCGACTGTACCAACAATGGCAGTGAATAGTATGGAAGATCAGATTAGGGAATTGACAGTTCAAATGGCCACTATGCAAGACATGTTGTTGAAACGAGTTAGTTCTAATCATGGTTCGTCTAAGGGTCGTCCAAATCAGGGATCATCCAAAGATAGTCCAGACCATGGTTCTTCATCATCATCTTCGGCAGCGTCTTCAAGACGGGGACGACATGGTGGGGGTGGTGGTGGATCTCCTGGTGGATCTCCTGGGGGTACACCTAACAATGATGGTGGATCAGAGTCCTCAGATTCAAATGAAGATCCTTACCGTAGGGAGAAAAGATTGATGAGGGTAAAGCATTATGAAAGTATGAAGCTTCCCCCAATTCCACAAGATGCAGCCAAGTGCAGATCCTTTCGCAATCAGATGTATAGTTTGGTTTGCAAAATGGCTAAAGGCGATGAAACCCCAGTGTTCAATTGGATTAGTGAATGTAACACTGCTGAAGAAGAAACCATATTGAGAACCAATGACTTTCCTGTTTTGGATCGTGTTCTAGGTGCCAAGCTTTTAGAATTAGCGGCAAAGAACCCCAAATTTGCATTGGAATTCCAGACGATTCAGGAAAAGGCTCAACAGAGAGGTAGACTTCCTAAGGGTAGATACCTGTTATGGTACATCTTCCAGAAATTCCGGTTGGATCGTGATCGTGGGACAGCCTTATCACAGCATCACCTATTGTCATTGAAAATTTCTTCAGACCAAACGGTGAAATCTTTGGAGGAGTTTAAACAAAAGTATGACTACTGCATGGGTAGCTTAGAAGTTGGAGAATATCCCAATGAAGCTTCCTTGAGATCTTTACTATTCGAAAACCTGAAAAATCATCCCAGAATGGCTTTGGCAATCGACAAATTTAGGCAGGCTATTCCTGGTAGTCGTAAGCGAACAAGTGCTTGGCTATATGGACGCTTGACAGATGCCATAGAAATAAGCCAGATGGACGTGAATTCATCATCAGTTGATAAGGCACTTACAGCTGGAGGTGAGAAGGTCTCAGGAGCCCAGGCGGAGTTGAAGAGGGATAAGCCCCCAAAACAAAAACCACCAAAGGAAGAAAAGCCGGGAAAGAAGGAAAATAAACCAGACAAAAAGGGTGACAAAGCTGGGAAAGAAAAGCCTAAAAAGGAGGAGGTAGAAGCCGCAGCTGCAGACGCAAAAGGAAAAGGGAAAGGAAAAGGCAAAGACAAGGGTAAGAAGGAGCCTTTAACAAAGGAAGAGAAATCCAAGCGCCCATGTATGTACTTTGCTTATGATTCGTGTGTTCATGGTGAGAAGTGCGAGTATTTGCATGACAAGAATAACCTGTACAAAGGTCCAAAGCCCCGAACAAAGTCATCAACATCAGCAGGCGTTGCAGCCGTTTCGTCAGTAGCAGCAGCAACAGCAATCCCTACTGCAGAAGCCGCGGTTAGGGAAGCAAAGAAGGAGTGTAGGAAAGTTTTCAAAAGAATGTCCCCGACACTTTTGCCGCATGTGTTCAGCAAAGCAATCACCGCAATCATGGCAGCAATTGCATGTTTGAACCCTGTGTCGCTTTCCAATACTAACCATGTACCTGCAGCTATTGCCCCGGTAGAAATGAGTTTTCTTCTTGATTCAGGAGCAGGTAGAAACTTAATGTCCAAAAGGGATATGCCGGAAGGTTGGAATGATCGTGTTGTTGAACCAGCTGAAAACTTGGTTTTTAGAACGGGTGGAGGTGAAAGGAAAGCGAGTGAATCCATTAGTCTCCAAGGGAACATTTCGGGCAAGAATGACTTCTTTGTGTTAAAAGAATGTCCTCCTGTGTTGTCTTTGGGAATCCAAATTGAGCAACATAGAAGAGGTTTTGTTTGGTTGCCTGATCAAATGCCGTACCTTATCAAAGCAGATCGGATTCAAGACATGACCCACTTCGTACCTGAAAGTGCCAAGATTTATGCTAGTGAAGTTCGGGAGAATGTTCCAGTCATTGTAGAACAGGTTGAGGCGTTACCCGCACCACCAGAAGATGTACGAATGGAAGTCGATTCAGATGCTGGACCTAGTACCGCACCAGAAGGTTCGGATGCTGAGTTAGATTTTATTATGGGTAAAGATGTTGAAGGTGGGGAATCTTTCGGATCAAGGGGGCCTGATGTTCCTGTTCCGGATCCTCCAAAACCCGTTGCACATCCAGATGATATCCCAAAAGCAAAGGGGAAGAGACTCAAGTTGAAAGAGGATTGGAGTTTGCCACATTTTGGGGATGAACTGGATTTGTGTTTAGGACCAGGTCGTGAACCCGGGGATGCACCCTTAGATGATGAGGATGATGAGGACTTCCCATGGGAACCTAGTCTTAGGGAGAAACTTCAGCAGGAAGCCCGAACACCTGAGCACTTACTAACTCACTACCCGAAGAACAGGTATTGTGAAATCTGCTGTAGATCTAAAATGACCATGCGATACCATAGACGCAAAGCAGTTGAGGAAAAGGAAGAAACTCCCCCTCTACATTACGGTCATCGGATGCGTGCAGATCACCTTACATTCGGTAGTGAATCAAAGAAAGGTTCAGAGGGAGAATCTTCGTGTTTAGTGGTTTATGACGAGTTTTCAGGTGCCATTGGTTCGTATCCTTTAAGCACACGGATGACAGACTCGAACATTACTTCTCTTCAAAGATTCGCTGGAGCAAGAGGATCAGACAGATCCCAATGTTTCGTGAAAACAGATTGTGCTCAAGAATTGACTAAAGCAGTGGAGTTTTTAGGATGGATCAGTGAGTCAGGCATAGCCAATGATCCCATTCACAATGCAAAGCTAGAAAGCATGATCCGTAGAATCAAAGAAGGAGTTAGGTCAATACATTTGAAATCGGGTCTACCCCATGAGATGTGGCCTAGGAGTATCGAGTACTTCACTACTGCATTGTCGTTTACCTCCAAAGCACCAGTACATCCAAATGACACGGAGGAAACCAAAGCCTTTAAGGAAGGTAAAACGTGTTATGAAGTTGCCAATAAGGGAGATCCTTTTGAGGGTTATCGTATTCCCCTAGGGGCATTGGTGTACTACAAACCTCCCAAGCACCGTGAACTTCCAGCTTTTGATCCAAGAACTCTTCCAGGAATATTTTGTGGATGGCGATTAGATCCGGGCTACAAATTCAGAGGTGTTCATTATATCTTGGACTACGAATCCCTTCGAGAAAACCGAAAAGGATGTGGAAGACCAATCCAAGTGTATACCACTGAACTTGTTATGCCAGAAGTGTTTGTTTTCCCTTTGGAACAAAGATCCATTTCACGACTTGCATTGTTTTCTGATGAGCCAGGGTTACCAAAAATTGAACCCAGAGAAGCATTACCGTTCGATGAGGAAGTACCAGAAGTTCCAAAACGTAAACGTAGAACTTATGTCACTCTCGAAAGGGTTATCAGATTTGGTAAAACCGTAGGATGCAAGGGTTGTGATAGGATTGCTGAGGGTGTTAGACACACTGATGAATGCCATGCAAGAATTGAAAAAGCCTTGGAAGATGAGAAACTTGCAAAAGAAGCTGAGAGAGCAAAACGGGATGAAAAGAGTGTTGATGCTTCAACATACCAACCATTGCATCCATTGTCGCATTCTTCAAAGCCGAATCCCAGGAAGACCCCTCAAGGGCGATGCAACTTGGCACCTCTTGAGGCGGAATCGAAACCTGATTTGGATTATTGGGAGTACGATGATAACAAAAATGCTTGGAAGCGTGTCCATTTAAGACCCAGAAAACGTCTATTCACTCCTGTTGGAAATGATTGTCCATTTGATCCTAGTGAAGTTCTTTCAGAAAGGAAGACCTTGTGGAAATGCAGGGGCAAAACTTCGTGGTTTGAGGA
>OMLO01003173.1_pt1 | contig 13551 bp, 8 predicted proteins | sample 1674811 | NCBI WGS metagenome assembly OMLO01 (sample SAMN06265003, study PRJEB25207) | coral metagenome | isolation source: Coral host | place: Mexico:La Bocana,Puerto Morelos, Mexico | collected 2008-11-13
ATTAGAATTTTGACAAAACGCGCGTGAAATTATTTCCTAATTTCACTCGTCACCATTTGATTACCCATACTAATTACCGAATCTGAGCTTCAGAAATGTTTTATTCACGTATAACAAAAAAATCCTTGCTACCCTCAGCTTAATTTCTGCTGGACATAGCTGTTCTCTTACTAACTTGCCTAATTCTGACCATTCCCATTTCTGCGTTCGTTTGTGTACCTAATTTTGAGTTAACAATAAAACCAGAAATCTCAGCTCCGCAATATAGCACAACCTAGCACGTCCCGTAAACGTAAAATGTTCATCACACATCACTTCTATTCAAAACCGTTACATTCAATTTTAAAAACCTATATCACATTCTACACAGCACCTAAACATTAACGAAACAAATGCAAAAAGAACTATCTAATATCTTTACACCAATAGAGCGGTCTTCACTCGACTGTCAGAAGTCCTTCGCGCTTGTTTGGTTTTGCATCACTACGCCAAGCGATTGGCTTAAAAAACTCGTGCCACTGTCATCCAATCACAAGTACAAACAACACCAGTCGTGGCTCCCACGCACGCGTTTTCCCGCGCTTTGCCTCGGCTACATGTATTTGCTTTGAAATTTGATTGGTTTGTTGGATTGCCTGTGCAATTTGTGATCGACCAGAGGTTTTGGTTTCACGATACTCAATTGAAACCACTCTAATCTTAAAAAAAAAAATGAAAAATAATAACACACATAGCCACATGGGTTTTATAAAATATTCCTGGCCTATCACTTCCGTTGTTCCTAGATGCAGCGCATTTTTTACTATTTAATACAGTTTTCCAGTCCACTGTTAATCACCTGCCAGCATATTACTAGAGTCAAGAAACATTAACACAACACTGCCTGCATCGAGCAGGCTCCTGCTTCACGACGTTCTCCATGGACTGTCCTTCATTACCCATATAAGGGTCTTGGCTGTTATTATCGTTATAATTCTTCAAGGTTATATTTCCTGTGAGTCATGTGTAGATGTTGCGTTGATCGAGAGCATATTTACTGCAGAACAAGTCCAACCTGGCGACAGAATAACAACACTGTCGTAACTATGTTTTGTTTGTTTTTTAAATATTAAATCGTGGAATCTGCGTAGCATAAAACTCTAGCAAAAAACACATGAGCTTGGCTAAATCCCTGCCCCATGTATTTAAATTAACTCAGAACTGACGAAACAAATCCTTCTCAAGACAAAATTTAACTAGCAAAAATATTTAAAGATAGGGGGCATGTTGTGAAGGGCACTTTGGTAGGATGAGGAGTGGGGGGAGGGAAGAGGTTGGAGGGGAAAGGGGCACAGGGAAATCTGAACTTCCCATACCACGTACTCCGGTTAGTGCTCTTTCCTTGGTGGGTCTTTTCTCCTGTCGCTTTTTCACATCGTTATCTCTGCTCCCCGTATCCCCCGCACTTTCGCGTATCCCGTAGAGTTTCCACCCCCCTCTCCTGTTTCTTCCTGCCTGCCCCTCTCCACTAAGACCTTAAAGACTCTCGTAAGAGTCTCGCACACAGTTTTTTTTTTTAACCCAGGGTAGGATTACGGGCGTGTAGAACAGTGCAATGTAACTCACTTTTTCAGGTTCCATAAAAGGGCACTTCCAGTTGTACAGGTAGTACTGCAGGTTTCCATCACCGATGCCGAACTTCAACTTTTCTAAGAATTCTTTATTTTCCATTAGATCCAAGGCGTTGAACACGTCAAACCCACGCTGCAAGAAAAAAACCGAACTCTCAAGAAATGCTCAAGAGACTTCATTTGAATGGTCACACAACAGGGTCTCATTCAAAGACTTACAAAATAGAACCACACTGTACAACATAATACAGTGATTTTAAAATTCTAAAATTTAAAATTTGAACGGTCTTGGCGACTTGCTGCAATCAACTGTCCTGCCCTTAGAGAGACTGTGCCACGGCTGAGTTTAGCCTGTATTTTATTAAGTTTTGCCAAATACTCTCTACGAAACTTGATGTTAAAGGTTCCACGGCTCGGCGCATGAGCAAACTACAACGGTAATTATTCAATTTCGTTGTTTATATCAGAAAAAAATTCGGAGGCGTGCTGAAAATTTCACCTTCAGTCGCCACAAACGGGCCGATATCATGAGATTTCTCATTGGTATTCCTTTCGCATATTCCTACTCTGTATTCACCACAGACTACAATTTTGTGATAGCAGAATGATAGCCTTTTTGGAAGAGATACTGACGCCCAAAATTCACGGGGAATGTCAACGGATTTGCACAGGATATGTCGAATATTGAATTTCTTGTTTGGCCCAAGCGTTTATTCAGGACCGGACACACGAGTCATCTACTCGCATCTAACAATAGAAATGGGTAGACTAAATTACAGCTTGCACAGGCGCCAAACCGTGCAACTATCTCTTTCACATGTTAAATTACTTCTATGGGACAAAACCATAGCTTCATTACAAGCAAATCAAGTACGTCCTACAGGATTTACAAATACTATGAGTAAACGTAACAAACAAGCACGATTAACTTCTTGTACTATTCAGCTGAACAGTTGATTGTAATCCGTTTCAATCTTCTCCAATTTGTGCCCATCCGTACCTTCCGTTGTATTTATTGTGTTAGTGAAATGTCCCTTCACTGTATTAAGAGGCTAGTTTTACATTTCGATGCATTTGGTGACAATTTTCCTTAGTCTATGTTTGGCTAATATCCGTGACACAGCTCCTTTAACCATCACACGCCAAGGGTAACAATAAACAGCAGCCAGTTGATCATTTTCTCACCTGTTTTGCCAAAATCAAAGCATCCTGCATGAGGTCAATAAGCGGAGTCTTATGGCAGACATTGTAAAACGAATAAGCTGCTTTGAGCTGTTTATGTACTGGATGATGCATCACAGTTGATGGCAATGTGTAGAAACTGATCATGTCAGTAACTTGGCCTTCCTCGTCCTGTGGACACAAAACGTCCATTTAACAATTAGCTTGCGAGCTCGAGATTTCTATCGTGTGATAGTAGGGTACAGACCGAGTCAAGGACCACGCCTGCAGTCAAGGACGAATAATCGTTCTGAGTATAAATCTACTTATCGACCTACTAGTGTAGCCAATCAGAGAACGCCATTCGTGATAGGGCGCTAGTAGATTTATCTCAATCATGGACCTTTGGTTGCACTCGAACTAATAAATACGTTTGCAAAAATGACTGAAAAGTAAAAATTCTGTGGAGATTTTTCATTTTTATTGTGGTTTTGCTAAGTTAGATTGGTTAAAATATGATTCACATGTCAGCTAAATGAAAGTAATGAGCCCTCTTCCACCGTCCCCCCTCTCCCGGAAAGAAAAAAGTGAATGCGAAAAGGGGAATAGCTGTGCATTTACAACTTGACACATTAACTGAAAATTACCCCTAAATAACACTGAAGAACTTTCATAGTAAAAATTTCTCAACGCCCACTTGGTGTGGTGTCAAGTACAGTAAGATCACTTGACAATCCACGCTCAAATTTCTAAGTATCTAGCAATCTCGTTTTCGGGTCTACTGTCTTCCCATGAAGAGAGACCTTGGGAACCAGACTGTGTGCTCAGGTGCCTCATTTCTGTGACACTTGGACCAATTATTTACTTGCACAGTTGGTTCAAGGTGCTTTTAAAAACAAAACGTACCTTGATAACAAAAGAGTCCACAATGCCATCACGTGGTGTGAACCAATGCTTGAATTCCTCCTGCAAAGGAAGCAAAATACGTAGTTACTCTGAATTGTGATAAAAGGAAATGAGAATCAGTCACGAACTCCACTGACAAGAAAATGAGATCATGCAAGGAAAAAACTCTTTGTTCTCTGCTGGATGAATATCCATGATATCCTAAACGCATATTTTGTCAGCGAGCCCACAATTTACAGGAGAGTGAGACCATCAGCTGGTTATAGTGAATAAATATGTAGTGCAAACTTAAGGCACAATATTTAACAATAAAGACATTAATGCCAACTACATTTGAAAAATGCTAAAAGGTGACGCCAACATCTTATGTCTACTCAAACAGCATTTTTCAAGCTACAGTGGAGGAAACTGTACAAGTCATGAATGTCTTAGGAAACTGTAAGTTCTCACCACCTTTTTACAACTAGACCTTCAAGAAACAAACACTGTATGTAACGAGAATTTGGATGCTGATAACACGTACTACGTCAAGGTGGATTCAATACCTCAGAGAACTCTGGTGCCAAGCTGAACTTTCTCAAATACTATCAAGCATAAAATGAAAGAGAAAAGAAAAGAACTAATTAATTTTACAATAAGTGTGACACAAAGAAAACCATTGTCATTAATTTCTACCTCATTAGCAAGTCGGAAGAAAGAGGACAAAACTAAACAATGTGCTTGTACATTATTTCAAGGTCCTGTTTGCTCGGATGTTTGCTTAGAGGTAAACCACAATTGTCATTAATCTATTCAGTGAGCAACAGAAAAAAGGTGACCAAGACAATTTGTGCTGCAGTGTATCACCAATAGCTTAGATGAATAAATTAATCATGTTCATTTATTAAAGGGTATGTATTGTAGAGCAGTTTTCACTTGACTGTCGCAAATTAATTGGTTTTGCATTACTATCCATATGTGACAAGAAGCAAAACCAAAACCAATCACCACGCTGACACCCACACTAGCTATCCATGCCTTGCGACAGCTACATGTATTTCCTGAGTTTTGATTGGTTCACTGGATTGTCCAAGTCCCTTCTGATTAGTAATGGTGATTACTTTTGGTTTTGGCTTAAGGACACTCCACTGAAAAACAGTCTACATTTTAACCAGGCTGCAAACAACAGTTGGTCATCAGATGATGACCGACCGTGTCCAACGAAATCTCAGCTGCAGCCAGACATGTCCTGACAATTTTTTTTTTTAACTGAAACTCGGTTTTTTGGTAAGGATGAATAAAAATCTACCTTCAAGCTAGTAAATGTTACTTTTTTTGGCAATGTCCAAACACAATTTGATTTATCCAACTAAGATGTTATCTTAGAAGGATAACTAATAATAATAATAATAATAATAATACTAATATGTCCTACTACTGTTATATTCTTTCAAGAGGAAAAAAAAAAGTTATTTGCAGCCACCAATATCTAAATACTCTAGAGTAAACATATAATTTATAAAAATTATTTATTTCAATCATTACCTCTTTTGTCTTTTGAAAGGCAGCAGTCATATCCTCAGCTGAGAGCACAAAAATGCGCTGAGTCTTTGTCGCCTGTGAAATAATCAAACATTCATTTACTAGCCACTTGGCAACTATTAAACCATTAAAAAAAAAAATTGGCCCAAACAGAAAATACCATATCACTGCTAGTAGCAGGCTTAATTTCAACAAGCTTGGCTTGACTTACAATGACACAACATAACTTATGTCACACAACATAATTTATGTCATAGTCTTGTTGTAGGCAGCCAAGTTACACCTTGTAGATCAGTCCTACTAGTCTCTCTTTATGATGTTGCGAGGTTTTCCCAACAGAAATTTGTCGGACTCTTGAACGATTGTAAAAAGCCAACAAGTAAGGAGAGATTAAAACAGCTAGGTTGGGCTCTGTCACCCAGACAGAAGAGAACTGCATCGAAATGATGAAAAAGCTTTGCTTGGATGACTCACATCAGGCAATCTGAAGAGTTTCACTGTCCTCTGCATGGTCATATTCCGACTAAGATGAGAAAACTTGACCTCTACAAGTTTCTTGGGGTTGAGGGACCTGTGCCAGTACCTAAAAAAATGAAATAAAGATTGAATCATATGTAGAGTGTAAGGCAGAACTGAAGATGCTATAATATGCTATATTTTGAGGAGCCCAAAGGATAGGTTCCTAACCATGAAATCCTGGGTGCCCAACACTTAAGCTTATTTGAATAAATTAATAAGTTTTTTTCACTTTCCCAAAGACACAAGTTACATACATGTACACGTCACTACCTGTAGCACCCCCGCAATTCTAGATGTACATGTAGAGCTCACCTCTGGTTGTGACAACAAAATACCGTACACCTAGCTGCATCCCAGTTAAAGGTGTTCTTGCAATTCCAGTGATTATTAGAGCAGAGTAGACCATGGCATTATAGCCATGTGCAGTGCTTTGATTTGTGTGGTGCAATACAATGTAATCTAAACTGTAATTAGATGAAGTATTAATTTAATGACAACTTCAGAATGTCATAAATATACTCACCGACAGCAAGCCACAGGTTTGGGCAACACCACTCCTGCAGTGTAAACAGCCTGAAAAATTCCCTCCAAGTTCACCCTCCTTGTGATTTCTCGTATCAGTACGGGTGCTACTCTTTTGGATCGAAGTCTCTTGTGAACACAAAGGAAGTTAATTTCAACCATCAGGACAGTCCTTGAGAGAGAGTGCAAATTTGTGAGCAAATGTGTTGCATTAGTCAGACAAATTAATTTGAGATGTAATAAAAAACTACAACACTCTTTGACTAACAGTGTCTGTGTTTTAAATTAAAAGTCCATGTAACCCCCAAAATATTTTGTGCTAAAATTATAAAATAAAGCTTATTTTGTGGAGTAATTTGGTTAAATCCTTGAATAAACTGAGTTTTAAATAAGGGGGAAAGTTTCTAAAGAAATTGTGGTGCTGCGTCGGTGGCAGTAACAAGGTAATTTGGTTATAGGGGTCAACTAAGTTGAAAATGTAAATTGGCCACCATAACGAGTTAAAAAGCTGACGTTTCAAGTGTTAGCCCTTTGTCAGAGCAATGGTTCACGACCGCACATGGGGAATCTTGCAAGAGTTGGCTGTGATGTCAAATCTGGAACAACACTTTGACTGTCCTAGTCAGGTCTTTTACTTTGTAGGAACGTAGAAGTCCTTTGCAGTACCCGTTCTTTGCTGGGAATCCATCAAATTTCTATTTTTGACTAACCATGCCATCTACTTATTCATATTCTGAAATGAGTTTTGACTCAGAAAAAGCTCTGAAAATTTATTGTATCGCTGAAGTAGGAACTGCAGACCAACATCGCAAACTTAATTCAAACGATAATGACCAAGCTGATTTATATGCCGACAACCTTCAGGCTGACAAAGAATGGACAGCCAAATAACAGGAGGTGGATGCTGACAAAGAACTTGAACAAACACTGAAGGGCAGACTCAAAGGCAATGATAAATTGTACTAGTCAAAGTGTGATGCTAGTAAGATTACTGTAGCATGTGTTTACTATTTTTTGCGACTTTTTCGATCTCACATTAACATACTTTTGAAATAACAGTCAATTGCATTCACTTTCTCAAATTACTTCAAATCATGCATTCAAAATGATCATCTTTTCATGCAAGTGTAGAAATTATAGTGTCGCTTCCCTTCAAAACATCAGCAGGAATGTTAATGTTGTAGAGAGTTGGAAGGTTGTCAAGACTCAAAGGGGAGTGTTCTTGTTCTTGAAGATATTGGCTGATGTTATCTTAGTGTATGTGACTAAATATCCAGGAATTAAAACCTGTATGCCTACAGAAATGGAGTTTATACAACGTAACTCCACAAAACAAGGTTTATTATTTTAGCAAAAAACATGTTTGGGGTTAAGTACACTTTAGAAGAAATAACACATTTTCAAGTCCCATACTCACTGATCATAGACTCTGATGTGTGCTGGAATAGCACTTATAAAACCTACAAGCTTCTTGTTACTTGCCACACGTACACCACAGTGCCACTGACTCTTCCAGCCAGGAGGCTTGAGAGCCCTGCAAGGTGCAATGTATTATTTATGAAATTTTGACATCTTACTAACTGAGCAGGAAGGCTGTTCTGGAGATTATTGGTCTGAGGTTGTGACAGTATGGACTCAGCGCCATAAGGTCAGTACAAAAATGAGTAAGAGACAATATTCTCCAGTGCGGCTTGATCAAGCTACAGAGTAGGTTAATTAGTATTAGTTAGGTAGTTTTAATTAATATCTGGCACAAAACAAAAAAATAGATAACTAATGACCATGACTTTGGACCAAACTAGAGTGAGAGGCAAAATTTTGACCAGGAATGAACCAATCATAATGTTTGGATTTTACCTCAAGACTACCTTACTGTATGATAAATGTATCTATTAAATCATTACCATGTGCAATACACTAATAATATTATCCCTAACCAAAACAGTCGTAACATGCACATAGTCTATAGATCTCCAGCCTTGCTCTTTTAATGCACTCACAATTTACGCTGAGTAATTTATTTTAAAATTATTTATCAATTAACAAATTAACAAATTGTGATATCTGTTATAGTAAGAAATATAATTCAGGTAAAAATTAAATACCTTTGTCTCTTAACCCTTATGAGGGTTAGAAGACAAAGGAAGTTGAGAATCAAACTAGGTTTAATAAAATTATTTTACCAGAATTTAATTTTTAACTACAACATATGCAACACTCACCACAAAAGAAATTCTGGGGAATAATCAAATCTAAACATATTGTCATCATCTTCCACGTAGTTTTCATTCAATAAAGTATAAAGCTCCTTTAACTGAAAAAAAAGACAAATAAAACACCTAGCATGAGTATATGGCACATATTTTTGAATACATTGATATTTGTATCAATAAAGCCCAATATTGCTATGGCTTATAATTAAAAAGATCACAATTATAGTACTCTCTTAGTTCAGTTCCTCTTAAGCCCTGGCCAAACCATCACAACATGTCAACACAACAGATTGCAGCATTGTTGGACACAACATGCTGTGCACGTTTGGCCACACTATTGCAACGTGTTGCAATATATTGGCTGTTGTTAGCTCAAATTTGACCGTCTTCAAACTTGAGCCAACAAACCCCAACATGTCGGGTAACATGTTGCAAATGCAGGCAACATGGTGCACCTTATGATGTTGCGATATATTGGTTGACATGTCGCGATCATTTGGCAGGGCTTAAAATAGGCATATTATGATAGCGCCATTACCTAAATCTTGCCTGGTTTCTCTCAAAGCCATTTCAGGAGTAAAATGATATAACTAGCATCTTTTCCACATTATCAACTAGATATAGAAAAACAGAGCTGTACAAACCACTTTCTCATCACTGATATCCAGGGTATCCCAAACAAACCCCTGGGGGAGAGTGTAAGGCTCACTCCTGAGCTCTTCAATGGGTTTATCATCCTCAATACAGCCACACTCATTAACATCTTCATCTAACACAACACAAAAAGTACATAATGACATTATTAATCAGCAATTATAGGGGAACACTAATTTAATAATTGTACAGGGAATACGCATTTTGCACTCAAGTAAAAAGTAAAAAAAGTAAAACCTAAGTAAAAAGTAATAAGTGAAAAGAAAAAACTGCTAGAAGTTTTAGGAAAACAAGTACTAAACTGGCAAAGCCAAACACTGCAGTAGCACTATCTATGTAATTATATTGTAACGTACGAGATGGCCTTGGTGGTAGCCTGGTAGTTTCTAAAGGTCACCTCGCGAACCACGAAATACTTATAAATAAAAAACATATTGGGTAAAAAGGCAAATAAACAGAATCAATGAATCAAAATGGTGACTTGGATAAATTAAAATAAATGAAGGGTTTAACTCCCGTTGAGGACTCGGAAAGATATTTTCCGAGCAATTTGACTTGAGATCGGTTCTTTATTTAATTCACTAATTTATTCCCATTAATCATTTTAACATATTGAGGCTTGTAGCTTGCAAGAAATGTGTCACACATGACCCTAGTTTACAACCTTGCTCCCTATGGGTCCTCCATAGCTCAATGGTTAGAATGTCTGACAGGTATTTCTAGAAGGTCATGGGTTTGACTCCAGTTGGGGAAATTAGAAATTTACTTTCTGAGTATTTTGACTTGAGAATACTTCTTCCTTTATTTTATAATTTTTTAACTATTTCTCTTGGGATTCAATTTGGCTTGGGATGCACAACATGTCATCTTCCTCCACACATTTACTGTGGTTAAATTACTTCTAGACTGGACTGAAAGGTGTGGATACCTGGATTTTTAAGTTTATCCCCCCTCACCCTGTTTTCTATTTCTTCGATTTTTTTTTTCGGAAAGCAGAATGAGACTCAATCAACTGTATTAATCAAATGTAAAATAAAATGAAACTAAAATCTACATTCTGTTATCTTCCTCTAAACCGTATTGTACACATCCACGTGCACAACAAGGAAAATGTTCTATTCTTCTACAATTATCAACAACGTACATCATAATGTCCTTTTAGAATGCAACACAAGCGAAGCTTTAAAAAAACTGATCTATTTGGTACTTACAATTTGATTAGTAAGCTTAATTTTGTGATCGAGAAAACTTTACCGGTAAAAAACGTTTTTAGCTACAAAACTGAAAATAAAAAGCGAATTAATTAAAGTCCGTGAATCGAAGGGAAAAAATAAACGTCATTGTCGGCAAAACAAATATGGTATCGTGTATTGACTTGGCTTCTCATCTTTCTAATACATGAAACATGTGCGCGGAGGTTAATCAATAAAACAACAAATCAAATGCAATTACTTGGAATCCAGCTGCAAACAAGTCGAAACAAAACCAAACAAAACCCACCTAGTTTGGGAACAGGTTGAGTATCCCAGAACTGATATTTCTTCTTCAAAGCCTCCTCCGTTGTCTTGGGGGCTTTCACTTCCCCGGCTCGCAAAAGTTCAAAACTCTTCTGTAAATTCTGCAGCTGCCGTAAGCTTTGCAAATTTACACCCGAACTCGGTACTAAAGATTCCGGTGAAGTTTCACTTTCCACATCGCCCTTTTTTTTCTTCTTCTTTTTCTTCTTAGAGCCCCCAGAGGCTTGTTTAAGGCTTCCTTTCCCAGGATCTTTTTCTATATCGCCATTAATTTCGCGATCTGGGACTTCTTTGTCGCCGCTTTGCTCTTGTACAGACTCGATTTGTTCTAACGTTTCCTCCGTTCCAATACCGTCCGCCATCTTAAACATGACACATGTGTCTGGCCCAGTCTCCACTCAAGCATTTCCTTCCCATCATACCCAATAATGCATGATGTCATGTGAGTTTCAGGTTGTTGTTGAGTCTTGTGACCTTAGAGTTGCTGGCTCTGCTTCGCAAGCGAAAATGAAAGGTATTTTCGTGTTATTGGTTGCGCTTTGCTTTGCAACAACCATTCAAGGACCACTTCATGCTTCTTGCAAAATAAACTGGTAAGATTTATAATGAATAGAACGAATTGAAAGTAGAAGTCGTACAATCTCTACAACTAGATTACGCAACTATGTTGCAGCTATAGTTCATGCGAAATTGTTGCTTGCAATTCAGTTGATGCATTTCATTAAATTTGGTTAGGGAGCAACTGCAGAATACCCTGCCACTATCGTTCCTGATTCTACTTGCGCACATATTTTTAAAGAACGAGACATGTGCAGGAATAAATTAACTCAAGTGGCAGGGTATTCTGCAGTCAGTTAAGCTTTTGGTTAGTGTTGTGTCAGAATGTTTATCATCTTATATTTGCTCCGTTACCGATCACTAGAAAGAGTTGCACCCAAAACATTAGCAAATATCTTGCTTTGAAAAGGTGCATTCATTTGAGATGTCTGCCTCGTCACCACTCAGGAACCCCTCCTCTCCCATTATCTATCCAGAATTTTGTATTCCTTCTGTGACACCGCAGAGGTATCAAATCCCCAAATTTGCATTTCTGGGTACAACATGGAACATGCAAGAAAACCATTAGGACAGTAGCATACTGTGTATTAAGTACTATGTGCTTTTGGAAGAAAGATTATGGAATGCACTGCTCTTGCCTCACATGAAATTGCAGCAGACTGTCTGTCCTCTCAACCCTGAGATTTATTTGAATTGAGTTGTCCTTTCCATAAAGCAAGACAGTTTGGGAGAGGAAAGACTTCTCACAGGAAGTCAACAACATGGAGTGTCATTTGGATGTGCCAAATAATTCTTAGTGTGCTTTGGAAACAATTGCTATGACAAAGCTAACAACTCTAGCAGGTTTGGACAAAGTTCATTGAAGCGAGGTGTTGAGATGTAACATAGAACCTTGTAAAACAGTACAATGTGTAGCAAAGCAGTACAACAAAGTGGTAAACCAAGCGATGTAACCAAAACCGTTTCAAAAAGCTAAAAAGTAGATATAATGATAAATGTAATTAGACTAACTAGAAAGAACTATGAAACTTAGAAACAATTGTTCCAAAAGTAGAATAAACTAGAAAGTACAAAAAGATGCAAAAACTTACTTTTGTGTCTGCTTGAGGAATTTCTCGAGTTGTGGCATAGGAACGCTTAGAAAGTTGATGTTAACAGTGACGTTGAAAGGCTAACTTGAACTGGGAGTTCTCCTGAAAACGTTAGAAAAATTTCTAAATACAAAGGATAATGGCTTTCTTTGTTCTAAACATGTGTCAACATATCCTTGGATTAACCACAAAAAATATGTAATTTTAATAGAAATAGAAAGAAACTTCTTAAGGCTAGAAAGGAAATGCAAAAAAACATCAATAGTTGCAACACAGCACTCTGTAATGATGAAGGTAACAGAGCTATATAAGATGAAATTTTGATTTGGTGTCTTTGAGAAATGCATGGAATGAAGGAAGAAAGAATATAGTTTTTCTTCCTATATGGAAAGGAAAACTCTTGAACATATGATCTTGTTTTATAGGATTTGGGCAGTGAGTTGTGACAAAGTGAAAACCGCAATTGTGGATCAAATTCACAAATGGACATCAGATAAAAATTGTCCAGAAGGCCAACCTGGTGAAAAATGTCTGTATACGGTAGGTTAATTGTTTAAAAGTCTATCCATAACTGTGGATGTGTTTTTTTAGATCTATAGGGACATAATTTCAGGTGTGGATGTATCTTTGTTCATTTCTTGGTACATTTATTTTTTGAAAGCACAGCCACACAAAGCCAGTCAGGCCAGCAGGATGGTACTGCAAATTAAACTGTTACCACACAGTATCTAGTTTAGGGAATTGTGGGGGGTGGGGGTGGGGGTTAGGGGTAGCCAGGGTAGCATTACAGCTTGACATATTATGCTATGTTGCCCTGTTGTACAGGATAAGGCCCCAGGGAGTGGGAATTCCCACATAAATAGGACAGGAGTGCTTATCATACATTTTAGGGTTGAAAAATCCAGTTTTGGTACCTCACTCCAAAACTGAATTGTTAGGGTGTTTGGTCCAAAATGTCTTCAGTGTGAGCTCGTGCAGTTACCTTTTAGGGAATTGAGCTGAAAAAATGTGACATACTATAAAATTGTTTTAGAATTGTTACTCTTAGCAGGGCTTCTGATAGGTTGCGGCAAAAAAAGGGAAATTTTGTGGCATTTTCAAGGGAAATTATGCAGCAAAAAAGGTCCATTATGCGGCAAATTATGTGACTTTTTTAAAGCTGATTTAACATTGTTTTATTAGGCCTCAGAGGGGGAAACCATTTTTTTGCTGTCCAACAGGCAATTGGAGCGTAAAAGAACAATAAAAGCACCTAAAATAAATCAATTTTTGCCTCATT
>OMLO01003174.1_pt1 | contig 13547 bp, 10 predicted proteins | sample 1674811 | NCBI WGS metagenome assembly OMLO01 (sample SAMN06265003, study PRJEB25207) | coral metagenome | isolation source: Coral host | place: Mexico:La Bocana,Puerto Morelos, Mexico | collected 2008-11-13
CATTCTGCTCCCAAAAGCAGAATGAACAGAATGAACAGAATTCGGTTTACGCGGAATAGGCAGAATGTGTGTTTTTTTGGGGGTATAATTTTGGCCGGAAATCGTGCGCGGCCGGCCGTCCCAGGCCACCAGGCTTCGAAAAATTGGAATGGACTATCCAACATGTCGGAATTACTTACAATTGGTGCGAGTTCTCTCTCGCGAACGTCCATGGACAGTTCCCTGCCCTCAGTGCTGTTAGTAACGGAAGGAGCACTTTCCAGTTGCCCCAAAAAAGCTACATTTGCGTAGCCAAAATAAAGCGAACAGTTTTTTCGACAAACCCTTGTATGCGAGCGAGCTTTCGGCGACGTCGTGCACTACGCAAAGCAGTCAGTAGCACAAATAATTCTTCGTCGTCTTCCTTTAAAAGGTTTTTAGAAAATGACGCTAAACGAAAAAGCAAGTAAACAACCAAAATGCTGGTAGTTACGGAAAATACTTCATCCACATTGCATCATTTCTTAATTAAAAAGATCTTTTTCATAACGCGAGAAATTGCAACTTGCAGCTTACGCGAGCTCGCGCGTGAGCAGATACACTAGTTTTCAGGTCTCCTCCGCCACCAGAATTCCGTTCTCAGAATATGAGTTCTTTTGGGAATTGATATTCCGTGTATTCCGTTATCCCTAAACCGGAATGAGAATAGCCAGACTACTTCAAAAAGAATGCGCCCTTACTTTCCGAAAACTCAGACGATGGCAATAGTGACTGCTGCGCAAGCGCAGTAGTCACAAAAAGCTATTTCCTATATATCAAAATCGATGTATTTTTAATGCAATTACACGACGCTCTTTTTGCTAACCTATTTTCTCATTTAGCAGCATGACCAGCTCACAAATATTCTTTCACGTTTTTCTTTTCTTTTCTTTAACCGAGAGCACAGCACATGACTTGAAAATAACTGCCTACAAATGATGGTCTGCTCATGCGTACTACTGTCTAAATGTATGTTGCTGAAAATGATATTCTGCTCATGCGTCATTGAAACCACGCTTTTGGCAGATATCTTCCCTGATGAGCTGTTAGAGAGCGATTTAGTTCTCGGCCTCGTCCAACTTTGTTCTCACAATTCCTATTATTCATAGTCTTTGTTTTTCTAGTGCACTGACTGAAAATTCTTTTATTTCTTGTCTTTTTTTTTGTTCTCCATGATTTTGTGAACCAATCCATAATTCTGAAAAATACCTTGAATAAACCTCTTTTCCTTGAAAGGAATTGCATTCTTCTTGCTATAACCATGGCAACCGCTGCACGTGAACATGATAGTGCTCTATTTTCCACATTTGGCGCATCTCTATGTCGCACTCTCTTCCTTATCGACTTTCTCCTTTTTCCTTGATTCCAGCTCAAGCGCGGACATTTTCCTTTTTCTTGTTGCAATAAACTCCTGGATGGTTTTCTCTCGTGTACCTTTTTTCACCCTCGCGATCTCCTTCTTGTGTTGCCGTTAATCAAAAACTCAGTAGATTCCCTGGCCCTCTGGTAAACGTTGTCACCAGCTATTCGACTGGATTCTCTCTCTTTCTTTATCTACTTTAGAAGAAGTTCTTTTTTCTTCTCGATGTGAGCTTTCTCTTCTTTGACTTTAGTGGACGCCACCACTGAAGCTGTTTGTATAACACTCAGCTGATATTCCTCTATCAGGTTCGCTGTACTATTCTGTCAAGAGACCATTGCATCTTGCAGCTCTTTCACCCTTGCCAGTAGATGTTTCTGCATCTTTTCTTGCTCTGTAATCTTTGAATTAAGCAAAATCTTGAGAAACGAGGCTGTCTTCAACTCGCGCGGTAAATCGTTTTGTTTTCTGTTTCCCGGTTGCCATGGTTCGCATCCTGCACATTGTTGACGCGTTTCTTCAATAGTGCTCGCACGCGCGCCGAGTGGAAACGATCCAACTTTCGTATTTCTGATAGGTAAAGTCTGCATACGAGCCTAAGTGGCCCTTCAGGTCGGAGCTTATCCCGGTTTCTGTAGTATTAAACGACTAGGAATATTGCTACTCCACCCTTGATGGGATGCTAGTCCATCGCAGGGTTACCCCCAGCATTAAATTCGCCGGTACCCATTCATACACCTGGGTGGAGAGAGGCACTGTGAGAGTTGAGTGTCCTGCCCAAGAGGCACTGTGAGAGTTGAGTTTCTTGCCCAAGAGGCACTGTGAGAGTTGAATTTCTTGCCCAATAACACAACACAATGTTCCCGACTTCTCTCTGTTAATTCTTTCTATAACAAATCGATAACAAAACGGTTTTTTTGTTGTGTTTTTTATTTAAAGATCACGGAACAGGGCAAAGTTCGCGATCAAGGGCATCGAATACGTTTAAAGAATAATTTCGGCTGGTATTCTAATCTGTTTACATTTGTTTTTGTCCGCGGACGATTTGGATAAAGAGAAAATAGAGATCTCAGTTATTCAGAAAGATCCTTTGATTAATTTAAATACTCTAATAATTTTTTTCCCCACAAAAATCTAAGACCCGAGTTCAAATAAAAACAACATCTATGAGCCCAAAAAAGTTCTGAAACTTCAGGCTGCACTAAGAAAACCGTCCTATTGGTAACATCCTTGGCCAAAGAGACGTTACAGTTTTTGTGGAAGCTGGCAATTTTTAAAAATAATAGAAGAGGCAAAGATTCACAAGTGGCAGTCATTGAAAAGATTCAAAGTTTTATTCCTGTTTTAATGAATTCACAGCCATGTATTCTAGATTAATGTGTTGATTCTGTGTAATGCTTTTATTTCAATACTTCTATTCTCTAGCTGCGCTATAATATATTAGTATTTGCCAACAAAATTTAATCAAATAGAGAAATGGATCATCATTGTGGGGTGTTCTCACTGGAATCGCCATGAACATACCTTGGCGCCTGAAAAGAAAACAATTGAAAAAAAGATTAGAAATGCTTGTCAGTGTAGAACGTTCCTTCGGTCAGAAGTTCTGGCCCTCCGCTTTCCGTAAAGTACGATAGCAAAAAGAACGTAATAAAGATGTGAAAAGACTAGATGAGATAAGATTTATCTTATAAGGAAATGCCACACCCCTACACACCGCCTCGTATTGCTTTCAAACATTTTTGTAGCATGGAGCGTGGATATGCTGGCAAGTAACGACAAGAAAAAGTCTTTGCGTACAACCTAGGCTCGATTACCAGCCGCTGTTCGGGAAAGGAGCCCGCCCTCCTCCCCCCAACCGGACACGAGAGAGCGGCGGAAATCGAGGCTACGTACAACCCGACCAAGAAATTATCAGAAAATCAAGCTAAAGGCAAAAATAATAATGATATAAAACAGGTATAAAGTAACACAATGAAAGAAAGCAAACTGTTCATAACTCTAAATTAAGAGCATTTTCAGGTTAAATTTCTGTTTTATGAAGTGCAGTTCGGGATACGATATGCTTACAACTATAAAGAATACACTGAATAATCACATTATCCTTTGTTTCTGTACAATTATATATAAAAAAAAAACACATTTAAGACCAGTTAATAGAGAAGCTCCGGCGGCGCAAAGGGGCGCATGCATGAATGAATATAGAAAACATTTATCTTTTTTTCATGGTCAGCATGGCTAGCGGTAAAAATCGCGGGCCCGTGCGCCCTACAACGACGATGTTGACGACGTCGCACAACATGCGTGGCGGCCATACTCCAGCTAATACCAAGTCATGCTGCCTTAGCTTTAAGGGTACCTCTTTATTGGACATTCATGTTGTGGTATATTGACACCCGTCAAAACGAGGCATCCACTGACCAGCATCAGATGACCATCTCAGGCTCATCGAGGTGAATGTTAACCGCTTCCAGGCATTAGTTTTCGATTGGATCCCGCGTTCGTGTGCGGTTTAACAAATATTAGTATCACCCAACTAGCGGACTAATGCAAATTCTGCATTTTGATTGACTACCCTACTAGAGGACTATTAGTAAGAGTCTTCGAGTACCGAAATTCTTTGTTTTATTTCCAAATAAATCATTCTTTAACTTGCATTTCCTAACTTTATTATTGCTTTTTCTGTCCGACCAGTTGGATGATACTAAAGTATCAAGGGCCAATAACGGGTCAATAACCCATTCGGCTTCGTGTCATGGGCTATTGACCCATTGACCCTTGCGGGCTACGGGTCTAATTGTTAAATATTATACGAAGGCGGCGACTGATTATCGAAAGTTCGCTTTCCTAATTCTCATTTCAGACTGCCAACAACAACAACAAAAACAACAAACAACTAAATGAATACGGTTTTCCAAAGGCTTTTTTAAAATAACACTAAAACAGTAAAGATTATCGTGAACATATAAGAAGGTTATGATGTAGCAATCAAGTTACAAATGGTTCGATTTGAATTGAACGTACAATATTGCGTAGATCAACGCAAGATGAATTGAATATTAATTAATATAATGATTTGGAGAGGTCCCCGCAACGATACGTTCTAAAATACATCTCTTAGAATAAAGTATTTATTGCAATTTATACAAAAGTGAGATTTGTCTTCAATAGCCCTTTTCACGGTTAGTTTTCTCATTTGCGTTACAATGTAATCCAACGTGTGTGCGAGGCAATTTCGGGCTAAAACTACAAAATAGCCCGAAATTGTCTCACATACAGTCATGCTAGCTTATATTGTGATGCAAATGAGAAAAATTAATCGTGAAAAGCACTATTGGAGTAGATTTACAAATAAGGAAGAGTCTAAAGATACGATTAATCATCGCAATTATAGGGCAGAGTCTCTTTACACTTCAAATTGGATCATATCTATCAGTTTTAGTCTCAGTTTGTGATTGCATATTCTAAACTTTCACTAGTTCTTTTTTTCATTTAGCTTGCTTGTTAGGCCTAAATATGACGAGGGTGTGTAACCGTTTTTGAAAGTGCTGAAAAATTCTAGTTTATTAAAGTCCCCAACATTAAATATACTTTGTTGCATTAGGCTAAGATAATATTTGATTTTAGCATTAGTTTTAACGAAAGATCCAAACAAGGTAAATTGTATAGTTCAGACATGTGTATCGGTCCCAAATGTCACCAAATATACTAATGCATTGGTTCAAAACTTTCTAAAGAACAAACTAGAGTGAGTATTTTGAGGAAAAGGTATAAGATTACAAAGATTGAAGTGGATTATAGTTCACCAAGTTCGATTCTATGACAAGATGTCAAGAAAAGCAATTGTTAATCTGTTCAAATTCTAACTCTTTTAGTTAACTTTAGGAGACATTTTCTACAATTACCACAAGTTCCTGGCCAACAGCAGGAATCAACCGACAACACGTAATTCACCCTTACCTTACACACGTATCTTGTATACGTAGTTGGACCACCTGGAACCAACTCCTTCGTAGCAGTTTGTAGCTTGGCCGTAATCTCTAAATTTCTCATCATTTGAAGCCCAGCACTCTCCATAGAACTGCACGGCAAAGAATGTCATTCCGGCATCCTTAGCTATCTTGTAACACGCTTTTACTGTGAGAGAAAATCGCCAGTCAAAGTAGAGAATTAGAAGTGTTTGTAGTAGAATGTTGACTGTATTTCCGTCATTGCTAACAGTTTTACAAGATACAAACCCATGTTCCTTATGCGATTGCAGTCAAATAAACCGCGACCACGAAAGCTATTAAGAAAACTCATGGTTCTCCTTTTGCCAGGTTTGTCCTTCCAGCACCCAAGATTGAAATAGTTTGCAAATCCGTACACAGCAGCTACTGACATTTCGCCAACGCCTGTCATGAAACGAGAAAGTCGTCAGTCAAAAACAAATCCCATAAATGTTGCAGTACAGTTTTGGATTTTTTCCTTCAAACCAGGAAAAAGGATTTTAATTGTTGTACTGTTATTAGGCCGACTTAAGCATTTTCAGGCAGCAAGCGAGCCAGTCGTCAGCCCGCCAGTTAATTTGGTCAATTGGTCACTTAATATGTCAGCCTGCTGTCAATCAATGAGTCAGTCAGTCAGTCAGTAAATCCGTCTGTTAGCCACTCGGCCAGTCCGCCAGTCTGAAAGTCACCCAATGAGTCAATCCAGTCCAACCAGACAGTCAGTCAGCCAATCCGTCAGTCAGTCATACCAACGAGGCAGGCAATAAGTCAGTAACAATAATTATATCAGCCAGTTAGTCAATTAATAAGCAAGTCAGCTAGTGAGTTTGTGCACAGTTCAACCATCTGTCCAGCGAGTCGGTCAGGTAGTCAGGTGGTCAGCTGATCAGCTGATCACCCTGTCACCCGGTCATTCCACTCCGTCAATTCAGGCGGTCATTAATTACATTAGCCAGTAATTCAGTCACCATTTAGTCACACACACAATCAGCAGACAGGTAGGAGAGACAGAAAGTCAGCCAGTCAATTAAGAATTGATAGGTAAACGTACCATACACACATGCATTTGGAGCGGCCTTCATATTCTTGTAGTCAGGATGGCCTTCCTGTGAATAACACTCGCCAAAATATTCCACGGCGAATAAGTTGTAGTCTCTGCCACTGTTAACAGCATCAGAGGCACACTTCAAAACTGTTTCACCGAGATTGTGCCAGTCCAGATCTTTTCCCCGGTGGTTTGAATAAAAATCTGATAAAATCCTCTCTTCAAGTGGGTTATCAATCCAGCAGCCCAGAAATTCAAGCTCAGGAATATCTGAAGAGAGAAAGCCAATTAAATCGTAACTTAAGTTGATATTTATGAAGACAAGTCGTGTTAAAAAGCCAGTTATCGTTAAGTGTGCTATTTCTTTGTTTAGAAAATTTGCTTCATTCCAAATTCTTGCTCTTTTTAGAAACCGTGCGAGAATTGTGCGGCTTATCACCAAGACTCATGGTGAAATGTGCAACTGTTGTGGGTGCAAGCATCCCATAAAAACCGGTGTAAGGAGAATTCCTGATGAACACTAGCCCCGGGATCAGAAAGTAGCGTATGATCATGAAGTGTTACGCTTGTTTAATGGCGGAAGTTGTAGCGGGAACACTTTTCCCTGGGGCGAAAGGGTGATACATGTTTCCTGGAACACTTCTTAATTGATATGTTCTTTAAGACGTTCACGTGAATAGAAACTATGCTTCCTTCATAATCATGTTATCGTGTTTCTCAAAGCGTCTGTAAAGCTGCTCATACTTCAAGTAGTCAGTATTCAAGTGAATCTTTCAACCAGCCTTCAGAGCAAAACCAGTATGTGTAGAATAAAAGATATACCACGATACGTCTAGAACTTAACGCAGTAACAAAAATATAAATTGTCAAAAGCGTCAAATACGTCAATAAGTTAGGACCGTCTAAGATAATTCTTTGCATAATCTTCGCCAAAACCCTCAAATTCACCAATACGTTAGGGTCGAATCTAATTATAGTCATGGCCGGAAAAACGTCGTTAAAATCTTTAATTCCGCCAAGACTAAACTTCGCAAAAATCGTCAAATTTATGAATATTTAATCAGTTTGACGACATTTCGTGAGATCTGCCCATTTCGACACTGCGTGCGTTTTTAGACTCAAATGTGCAAATGAAATTGGGGGTTGGGGGCTGGGGTTGGGGAAACTAGAAAAATAGGCTCTGTTTCAGCAATTACAAAGACTGTACTCTGACACTTTTATTTCAAGAAACACACCTGTCTTGATACACCTGACTCCGGCGTCGTCTTTGTGGGCGCAGCTACCAGTTACACCCCAACCGTCATGTTTACATTCAAGGATGGAGTGTTCTGAGCCATTGCATATAACATTGGACAGATGAATCTGATAAATAACATATTTTTGTTTAACTTTTATCACATTTATGGTTGGAATTACAATTATGGGTAGAGAAGCCGGGGCATATTTTTGTGCCGAATGGAGGTTATTGTTTTCACGATTATTCACACCAACAGAAAGGTTTTTTATTTATATTGAGGGTCGTAAAACCAAAATCTATGGATGTCTAATACATTTATTTAAACTAAATTGTCTTTCTGGAAATGTAATTTATCATATTTTTTGTTCCATACAGGTTTAAATTTTGATCGAGGATACTCAGCTTTTGGGCGCAAAGTGTTGATTGATTGATTGATTCAGAGATTGACCAGCAGAGCAGCTTCGAATTGGGTGACGTAAGGAACCAAGATAAGTAACAGCTTAGGTCAATCACGAAAGACTCGAACAATTCATTGAGCCAATCAAAACCTAAAGTACTTATATGTGGCTGACAAAAAGCACGAGAAAACTTGAGCTAATCAGTCACGTTAATTTTTTTACTTCAGATCGGATGAAAGGTGGCGCGAGCTTTTTAAGTCAATTTTGCTACTGATAGAAACCACACTATCGACATGACACAACTTTGCATACCAGGCCAGTTCCCTGTCCAAAGTACGCCTTTTTGACAGCTAAAATCGCACCGCTGTAGCCAAGCTCCTTGCACACCACTCTAGCTTCCTCATCACCCCAATTTGTATCACAAATTGTTCCCCACTGACCGTCGTGATGCACTTCCACGCGCCCGCCTCCAATGTCGTCCTCTGGAGTTATCAGACGAACGCGATTTTCTGAGAAATAATCAGGTGTTTGAAATCAAGAAATCTAGTAAATATTTAGGTGTATATTTCAAAGTATCACCAGTGTATAAATGCTTAGAAACGTCAACTTATTATTTTCTCTGGTTTGTGTACTAAACTGTTGACGATTCAAGAATACTTGTGAAGTGAGAATTAACTTTTGCACATCCCTTTCGGCTTAACTAAACAAAAATTATATCTAGGTAACCTTGAATGAAAGAATACTTGAACTATTTAACTTACTTATTTGGACGGTTGCGTGGCTGGTCCCTACAGACAAAGAAAAACAGATGATTAAAAAAACCTTGTATGCAGTCTTTATCTTTGTCGTAGCCATTAATGGCAGTCTAAGTCTTTATGGCTCACATTGTAAGAAAATCGAGTGATTGTGAGCGGAGGTCTCTCTCGTCTCTCACCGTGAACAGAAACTGATAGAAGGGAATCTCTGTTTCCCAGCGTAACGCGAACAACGTCAGCATGTTACACAGGTCGTGCTGATTTTTTATGCGAAAACTTTGCACGCAATCCAATTTTTCTAGTTACAGTTGAAGCTCTCCTTGTGACCACCGACTGACTTCAGTTACGACTTGAACGTTTCATATTGCTGGTGTTGTGCAGCATGCTTCTCCAAATCTTCATCATAGGTTTCAATTTGAAACAAAACCAAATAATTTTCATTCAGCAGCCCCAAAAAATACAATTTTGTGTAAAAATTCCCAGAGTCATGTTGGAATTTTGATCTATCAGGCGTGGGCTATTGATGTAATAGATCAAACACGAAAGACGGTATTTAACCACATTTCCACAAACAAAGAAGAGAGTTAAAAATACGTCGCATAGATGGAAATGTCGTCAAACTCTGTCTTGAGTGTTTATTATATCTTCTAAATCAAAGAAAGAAAAATAATAAAATCATAAAAATCTTTGCTAATTAAGGTGAGACAAGGTCGTGATTTTTTTTTGTGTGTGAAAACTTGATGAATTATTAACGACTTTGTTAATCACGCCATACCTCGACAAACTCCTATTCTTGGAAATAAATCAATATATATGTTTTTTTATTACCAACTTTGTCTTGAGTGTTTAATATATCTTGTAAATCGAGGAAACAGAAGAAATAGAATCATAAAAATCTTTTGCTAATTAAGATCAGATAAGTTCGTGATTTTTTTTGTGTGAACGCTTGATGAATTATTAGCGACTTTTTTAATAACGTCACGCGTCGACAAATTCTTATTCTTGGAAATAAATGAAATATATATTTTTTTCTATTACAAACTCTATCTTGAGTGTTTAATATATCTTCTTAATCGAGTAAACAGAATAAATGAAATCACAAAAATCTTTGCTAATTAAGATGAGATAAGGTCGTGATTTTCTTTCTTTAAAAACTTATGAATTTTTAACGACTTTGTTAATCACACCAGTCTTCGACAATTTCTTATTCTTGTAAAGATATGAATAAATATATTTTTTGGTATAAATATATTTTATTAAAACCCTGCCCTTGTTAAATTCCATTCCAAAACGCGCGAGACACCTCTGCGTCTTATTATTAAACCTAAACTGCTTGACATTTTTCCTCATCCTCAGGCGCTGCATGTTTTTTTCAGTGGACGGTCGGAAACTTGCAGCGCGCTTTAATGCCTAACGTATCATGCATACGCCTTGGTGCGGAAGATGGAAACGTTTAATATATACTTCCTGTATTAAGGTGACATACGGGAGCATTCATAGTTATTTCGGGATGCTAATACCCTTTAACCTTTATAATTTATATTTGCTTGAAACTCGGCACTTCAGTGCAACTAAAAGCACTTCGGTGTGTTGTTACACTCACTAAAATGAAAAGAAATTTAAAATATTCCCAGTATATACTGTTGCAAATTTGCCTGATATTGGAAGGAAGTGAACAAAAGCTGAAGAACACACGTGGCATTCAAAATTTACTCACCAAAACTCACGAAACATATCAGCCCCAGCACAAAACAGCGATGGAAATTTGTTCTCGGATTACAGCAAGCTGTCACTCTAATGCGGGTCATTTTCTCTTCAGAGTCTTCAAATTTCATATCTGTATGCGGTGCCTTGACTCCACTATCCTCCGAGATCTTGAGTTCCACGAATACACGACTGACTGCATCCCAAGGCTAAAGCGTGGCCTTTTTATTTTGTGCTTCCACAGGCTACCCAAATTAAAGAAAACAGTACTTGGGTAGCCTGTAACAAGTACATGACCCATTCAGGGAACGGCATTCCAAATTTTAGGAACAATTATGTAAAAATACAAGAAAAATACTGTTTCATTTTCAAATGAAGGCGTGATAATTAGCCGCCAATAAGGAATTTTCTGTTCGCTACTCGCAAGGGTTGCTTTTGTACCTTGTGTCAGTAAAAATGGCGTGCGAGATTTTGACGTACTTGAATGCATGGAAGTCAGAAAAAGTCTGTTGCCCTTATCAAAACTGACTTTCTAAGAACCTTTTGTTTAACTTTGGGGGTTGAGCCATCGCAAATCGGATTCAACATTCTCGACATCGTGGTTGTGGCGATGAAGAAATGACGCGAGGAAAACTGTTCTTTGGAAACTCATGGCTGCTGAAAATCTTAACAACTTCGCAGACCTGTCTTAAAGAGACAAGAACATTTTTTAATGTTTGTCTTCCTAAAATCATGTATGGTAAAATAGAAGCTTACATCTTAAATTAAGATTAATATTAGCAGTTACATTTGTTTAAAGGAAAGCACTTTTTTCTCTTTTACATCTGCTGTAATGGATAAACCTCTTTGCAGACTACAAATATAGATATAGGTGTAGATAACAATATGATAAGGCTTATCCTTTTGTTTACTTCATTTTATTAACGGGGTTATTACAGAAGCTCTGAATTCAACGATTGTAAATCATAGAGAAAAAAATAAATGTTAGATACACAGTTTGCAAGATGGTTTTATTTAGATTCAGAAATACCATGAGGAGAGAGCTCTTGAAGAGGACAGTCAAGCTTATCCGAATCGTCCGACATATTATTGTTCTTCCAAGAGAAAAAGGAATATCCAAGACTACCCCCACTGGTTTCAGGGTGGCCTTCAAAGTAGCACACTTTTGTACCCTTCTTGGAAAATATGAAATTAGCGAGATAATTAGCAATGAGTGTCTGCTGTTAAATTTAGCCAAGGCGAGAAAACTACCGATGTACGAGAACACGACAAGGATGTTCGAGAGATAAAGATACATCTGGCACAGGCTCTCCGCCTGATCGATCCTTGCGACTTTGTGCCTGCACTCACTTCGCACAGAGGATTCATATCACAAACGTTCGAACCTCTGGGGAGGAGAGAGCACAGAAGAAAAGAACGGAAGCAGACAATTTATGTTTTACTGATCAAAAGAGTAATTTATTAAGTTATCTCTCGGTAGCTTAAAACAGAATAACAAAACTGATTTCTTAGATCTATGAGCCACTACTGAGCGATATCCATAGAGAAAACTTAAGTTCTGAAAATATCGAAAGACCATTGAAACCACTCGTCTTTCGTTTGTACTCCCCCACGGCTTTCTCCGAAACTTTAAACTGTATTGTAATAACTCGATAATTCGAAGGAAAATCTGGGTGAGGCTGGTGGATCCAGAAAACATAGATTTAACGGGGTGGGAAGGGGACAGCCGAGCAATATATTGTAGAAGGGGCAGAGGGAGGCACTCTTTACTGACGGGTTCTTTTTGATACGGAGCAAAAGACGACAAAACTCTACCAGGGTTTCTAAACTAGCGTTTCGGAGGTCCTGAACAAACTCGCGTGGAACTAGACATGATGTTTCAATTAAAAAAAAATGAAATGGATTTTTGAAGCTTGAATATTAATTAATTAATTAAGAATAGAACAGCAAAGATTGTCAAATGATAGTCACGCGATCGATTCAAACTTTTATTCCTTTTTATTAATATACAGCCATCAATTTTACATAAATGAATTGTTAGCTTGCCTCTCAAACTACAGTACTTTAATTTTTACTTTTAATATATTACGGTTTACCAAGAAAACAAAGTAATTAAACAGAGATATTCATCATCATCGTGGGGTGTTCTCAGCGGAATCGACATGACGCAAAGCTAGACGCCTGGAAGAAAAAAAAACATTAAAAACAGTTTGCAAGTTGAAAAAGTTCCTTAGCTCAGTAGTCCTGACCGTCCACCTTCGTCAGAACTCAAATAAAAACAACATCAAAAATAATAAAGGTCTTTTTAGTCTTTAAAAAGGACTAGAAGAAGGCAGATTCATCTACAAAGGAAATCATACAGCCCTCTAAGTGCAACTGAAATCGAAGAAGTCTTCGTGCACCGTCTAGCTTAGGAGCATTTTTTTGTGTGGGGGGGGGGGGGGGGGGTGGTAGGTGAATATCCTGGCAAGTTATGAAAAGGAAAACGTCTTTGAATACACTCCGGGCTGAACAAGAACGTATGAAAGCAAAAATAAAATTAAAATTTTGAAATAACACAAAACAAATACGATAAAATTACAACCACAAGGAATATACTGAATAAACGATTTGTTTTAGATGCATTATTTCTGTACAATTATAAATATCGCAGGCCAGTCAATAGCGAAACAATCAACTGTGATTGTAATTGTGTCAGAACGATATGTTCTATTTTCTATAAAACTCATCTTTTAGAATAGAGTATTTATTGCAATATAAAAGAAAGTAAGGTTCTTTTTTGATTTGAGTAGAGTCCGAAATAAGGAAGAGTCTGTAGATATGATTAATCATCGCAGTTATAGGGCAACGTTTGTAAACTCTTCGAATTAGATCATATCAGTTTTAATCCTCAGTTTGTGATTGCTTACTCTAAATTTCACGAGGTCATTTTTTTCGTCAAACGTGCTTGCTAAGCGTACATAAGAGAATAATAATAATAATAATAAAATCTTTATTTATCCTGATAAAAAACCGATCAGCCAATCAAAGGATTGGCTGGTATA
>OMLO01003176.1_pt1 | contig 13547 bp, 3 predicted proteins | sample 1674811 | NCBI WGS metagenome assembly OMLO01 (sample SAMN06265003, study PRJEB25207) | coral metagenome | isolation source: Coral host | place: Mexico:La Bocana,Puerto Morelos, Mexico | collected 2008-11-13
CAAGGTTTGCGCAAAGTTTTGATGGTTCAGCTATATAGGCAGCTGCCAGTAACGAGAGAGAAGATTTGGTAATCCAGGGGCAAACTCGTGCGCAAGCTTCGCGCAAGCTCATGCGGAAGCGGAACACAAGTCAACCGCCCTTGCCCGGCCGAGGCGATTTCTGATGCTGACAAGTGCTGCAGGATAAGACCTCTCCCTGTGTACAATGGGATCTTAGTACTCGGCCACGCCATGTTTTAAGATTCGGCAATTTCGGCAACTACTCAATTCAATGCACGGATAGCAATCATTGAATCAATGGCTGCAATGGTCCGGCGCCATTGTCAAATTGCCACCATGTGCCACAAGCTGTGGCAGAAAAGGGAGAAAAAAAACGGAGCAGATCTCGCAGAGTTGGGAATGGCAAAATCTTGGTTTGCCTGCTATTAGTGCTGTGGAGTGTTGCTGGTTTGGTGATGCAAGTTGAGCGCATGCATTACGGCTATAGAGATGATCCTTGCTGGTCTTCGAATTGGTTTTAGGATTGATCCAAGCCCTGCTTCAGAAGATTTCAGAAGTTTAACCGATTAGCTGTAGGTTGCTCAAAGTTTTGCTGTTGCTTGTCCTTGCTATTTTCAATGAAGGCGGCAGCGAGTTAGATTGGCTAGCCATGACTTCAAAGCAGATTAAAAGCAATCAGACTGAAATACCAGGGTGATCTTTATATGGCTTTGATGGAGTTGGAGTCCCTTGACATTTCCAATTGCCGATCCTGATGCACGCCATCCTAAGCTTTGATGGTGAAAGTCGCAAACCTGTTTGTAGCGGGGATGAGGATGTGCTTCAAGGCCAACTGATGGATATGCTAGGCCTTGAAACCTGATGAGACCGAGAGCCCGGATGCAAGATGATTCCAATCATGCAGATGCATCAATAAGTGGTGACCTACACCTAGCCCAATCTTAATCTAATCTTGCCATCCGAAGCATTTGGGCGCTCTGCCTCACAAATAATTTTGAATTGTCTTAAATTGTGCCTTCTTCGGGAGTGGTTTTCCGACATCTTTTTTTCACAAGGCTCTTTGTGGAACAAGACGGCTTTGGATCACCTAGCATGTCACCACAAGAGCAGGCTTGGTAATCATGACACAACTTGCGCGCAACACCTGCAGGAATCTGAAAAGCGGTCAATGAAGGCAAACTGCATTTCGCCTTTTACCCAGATGTTATCAGAATTTCTTCTGATGCTGTTTCATTTAGTATTTGTATGTATTTGTTCACCTTCCGATTGTAGATACTGTTTTGTCATTCAAGACGCATTGGCCAGAGCCGCACCTACAAACGACGCCAACGTTCCTTTGCATGCCCTTGAGAAAAACACCGCAACGACACAGCGAGGTTGCGAAGAAGAACATACGATAACTATGAGAAACCACTCCCACATTTTGGCGCGTTTCCAGCCGTTACAGCCAGTGCAGCGCCAGAGGTGTTCCATTGGCTGGTCTCGCAGCTTCCTTGTTGCTTCATTGCCTTGGTAGCCCTCGTGCTTGCTGCCGTTCGCTAAGCCACATGGTTCCATGCTTCTATCTTGCATGTTGGCACCATTGAAGTAGTTGCAAATGTTTGGGAGAGAATCTTGTCCAGGAAGAGGTTTCTTGCAAGGGATCCAGAGCTTTGTCGCCAGCGTTCATGCTTAGCCCACTCTGTGGGATGCCGCATCGGGCATCTGATGTGCGACCACCTGCGGTGTTGGACTGATTTTAGTTCATCGCTCTGAGATGCTCTGAGACACTTTGGTTGGTTTACGAACCAGACTCAGCCTCGTTGTTCTTTGTTGCATGAAATGTGCCCGTTGAATGGCCGAGATTGTATTTGTATGTAATGTCCAGAAGAGGTGTCGGCTCATCACATTAGTTCTTGGGTACCCCCCAAGGCTAGTGTGTAGGCTTGTTCCCTAGCGTTGTCTCGTCGGTTGATGGGCGGCGCGTTTTGGGCATTTGGTGTTGGGTTGATTCTTCACTTTACTGCTGGCGGGGCGAGTGACAGAACAGTGGTGGCATCGAAGGCTGAGAGCCAAGCGCTCCAAGCTTCGGTTGGCTTTCAAGAGTGGGTCTTGGAAGCTGTGGTCAGTGAAACATCTGTTGAAAACTGCAACGTTTCTACAAGGCCATCACGGTTCTGCCATTCCAAGCAAGGTTCGAAAGCACCTGATTGGACAGTCAGTTTTTCCAATTATGGCAAGCTGGACCTGCCGATTTTGCACCATTCAGCTGCAAGTTCATGTGACTCATTGTACACAATGCAAGAGACACTGGAAACAAGCACAGATGACAAGCAGATCGCAAAGCCGCAAAGCAAAAGGGAGGAGTCAGCAGCAACCCAAGCCCGTGCCGAAGGCACGCAATTCGAAAGACGGAGCACCCCCACGGGAAGGAGAAGGCGAGCAGGAGGAGGAGATCTTTCAGCAGCGTCTTCCATGGGTGGTGAGCTCGCCACATGCCCGAGTTCAGGCAGCAGGTCCCACAGAAGCAGTGCAGCAAAGCTTGAAAGAGGACAAGACCAGCACTGCGGGGGCTCCTGCGGACAGCAAGTCTTCCAATCCTCCGGATCAGTCGGAGCAAGAGTTGCTGGGCCATCTACGGGGTTTGAAGAAAGCCTTAGGGGTCTTACCAGAAGAGCTCGAGTCCCAGATGCAAACCCTGGAGGCGAAGACGGACAAGACCCTGACTCATGGCCATATCAACAAACTTGGCAAACTCCAACGGCAGTTGACCAGTTTGGGCGCCAAAATTTCCGAGTTAGACCACAATTGGAAGGTGTTCACAGACAAAGTGATGACAAAGTTTGCAAGTCATCAACAAATGTATCAACAGTGCCGTTTGGAAATGGTCCAAGAATTTCAGAAGAAGAGCCAGGAAATTCAGTTGGCCAAGCAGGAAGTACAAAATGCTTCAGAGGCCTTGTTTCAGGCTCAACCTCCAGAGCTTCCAGCAGCAGTCGACGTGTTGGATGTAGATTCGATGTTCGAGCAGGCACAACAGGACGACGGTTACATGGATGCGGCAGACATGGAAGATGTGGAAGGCCTGGACGAACATGCCGAGTTGATCCCAGGAAAGGCCAGACCAACGATACAAGCATTCAGTCGCCGCAAGGTCACATCGCCCACCAAAGTGCATGCCGTCCATTTGAAGAAGTAACGCAAGATCCATGGGATGTCAATCCTCTTTGTTGGCGTGCTTTTTCATCGGTGCGTCATGAATACACTTGCGATGCAAAATCCCTACGGGATCATGGTTGTATGAGTGGGGAGTGCATGACTGTTGATGAAGTCCCATGTCAGCTTGACCGCTGGTGTACTGATTCACAGTTATGCACCACAGTTTTGCCAAATGAAATTGATCCAGAGGCTTTCAGACAGTTTGTCGAGGATGGCCCTGTGGTCGCAAACAGCAACCGAGTGGAGTTTTCACCCGTTGTGGAGGTGCGCTACTTTGAAGAGGATAGCTGCATTGGTAATAGCCACAATGAGAAGAAAAGCTTGCCTTTCATCGATATTGATGATTTCCAGGATACATCGCAGCATGGTAGCCAGTCGAAGCACTGGAGGACAGACTGTGCTCTTGATGTGAACGGGGGGCCCCAAAACACGCCAAAATTGGACCCCTTAACCCCCCCATTTTTGGCCAAAAAAGGCGGGGTTAAGAATGCCATTTCCCAAGAAAGACCGTGCAGGAACCTCATACGTTCGCCCCCAAATCTGATCCATTGGGATGCTGATCGGTTTTGGACAGAATGCTGTCAAAATATGAATCAAGTCGAGATGCAATGGGATGCATCCAAGATTTGCGATCAAGACAAAGAAGCAGATACCTGTCTTGTCACCACTGATGAGCCAGCAAGTAGTTCCACACATCGCTCTCTTCCTGCCCAACTTGAAGAGTTTGATTCTGCTGGTGACAGCGCTTCTTTGCTACAGAAAGCTGTTCGAAAGGTTTTGTTGGAGCAAGAGATTGGTTTCAGTTTGGATCAAAGCCATGCCATTGTTTTGCACAGCAATGGCATTGATTGCATTCAAGACAACAACTCTAGGTCGCAGTTTCAACTTCTTTCGAAGTTTGCCACTGATCACCATGATCAATTTGATGTTCCTCAGGCATGGACATCGCTTGGAAATGTCATGATAGGCAATCATACCTTTCCCATTTGGTCGTGTGGTGTGGCTGAGAGATCACTCAGCCAATCAGTCATTATCGCTGAGATTGTGGTTCGTGATGCGATAGGTTTGATTTTGTTCCATACCATTGGCACATTGCTTCTCCCAAGTACAGCGCATTGGCCTTCTTTAGATTGTACTGTTCAGAAGAATTGGGGGGACCGTTTGGTTCATGTTGACAAGATTGTAGCTAATGGTAGATCGTGGCTTCCCGGTCAGCTGGCCACGTTTGAACACGGTGAGTTCTATACAATGTGGTGCGCTGCTTTTGATGAGAGTCAGCCTTGCGGGGGTTCTTTTGGTGTCCCCCCTCGAGTTCAAACCCAAGTTCCCCAGTTGTGCTCGATCCTTGGATTGGAAGGTGAAAGAATTGACATGAACATTGATCCCACGCAAGCTGCTGCCTCGGTCCATGAAATGGCAGGAGGTTGTGGTTGGTCATTTGTTTCCCATCCACAGCAGAGTCCACATCAGCAAGTTGCAGTGGTCCGCTGGGACTGTGTCGTACCTGACAACGTTGCCATACAGGTCGCCCTTCTTGGTACTTGGATCGAGGGTCATCCTGTCCTTTGGAAGCCAGTGCTGATCAATGGAGGCCTGTGCGCTCCTGATGAGGAGTGGGATGATGCCGGCGCTGTTCTCAAGAATGGTTGTTGGGTTGAAGAATGGACAACTGGCATTGAGGCTGTTCCTGGAGACTGCATTCTTTGGTTCGCGCCATCTGGATCCACAGGGGCCCGTGTCTGTCCAGGGGAGGCCCCATGTCAGTCTGACCGCTGGTGTGCTGATCCTGGTAAAGATACGGTCTCCTTTGGTCCAGATTGTGTGAAGAAGTTTTGCAGTTGGATGGATGCTCGCTTGCCAGTTCGTGCCAAATTTGTGAAGTCAGTGGGTGGATCTTCTACTGACAGTGTTGTGTCCTCCACCCCACGTGTTCAGATCTCACTCGAAGCTTCTCTTCCTTGTGGCCATTGCCTGCCTTCGCCACAAGGAGCTATGGTGCAAGTCTATGATGATTTTTGGAAGGAGCTGACTCAGCCGGATCAAATCCGCCTTGTGCCGATTCCTGATGGTGTTCAGTTACATTCGGCCACTGCTAAGGCCTTGTTTCATTGCCGTCCTTGCCACAAAGTTGTCAAGTCTTGGATTTACATAGATGGCTCAGCAAATGATCTCTCAGCTGGATGGGCAGTTGTTGTGCTCAATGAAGGTAGTTTGGGAGAGATCGAGTTTGTTGGTTGCTTGTGTGGTGCTGTCTGCACCAATGATGTTTCTGAAGCTTGGATGGGAGCAAGACAAGCCACCAACATTGATGCGGAGCTTCAAGCCATGATTGTTGCTCAAATCACAGCCATTGCTGCTTTGCAAGGCAGCACTGTGGTCATCCGTCCTGATTTGCAGTTCAGTCACCAATTAGCCACGCTCAGTGTTGGGGCTCGGAAGGATGATGTTTTAGCTGCTACTGTTGCGGCTCTTGGTAGCATCACTGCTCCGTTTGTGGAGGTTGAGGAGGTCCGAGGCCATACTGGTGACCCTTGGAATGAATTGGCTGACCGTCTTGCGAAGTATGCCTTGGCTTTGGGTTCCAATCATGGCACCTTTCCTGTACATCTTGCAAGACGTCTTGCTTCTAGCAAGTTGTTGCGTGAATGGCTTTGGTGGGGTAGCGCTACAGCGACTCACAAAGCAGCTTTTCCTGTTGAGTGTCAAGAAGGACAATGGGGCATCACACCATGTAATGATCGCATGTCAGAGACGCTGCTGGCCCCACCAGTTTTGGAAGATCATGCATTTCAGATTGGGCTGTCGGTTGCCTCGATTAATGTTTGTTCTGCCAGAGATAAGGAAAAAGCATCAAACAAGACTCGTGGTGCAAGAGCAGCCAGACTTGATCAGCAGCTCCACGCTGATCATATTGTCATTGCTGGTTTACAGGAAACTCGTATGCCGCAAGGTCAGCGCACCACCCAACACTACAGTGTTTTCGCTTCGGGATGCCAGCAATGCGGCAAATCCGTCCACTTTGGCACGGAGATATGGGTTAGCAAAGCTATTGCAGTTGCCACTGATCAAGATGGTCAACCGGTATACCTTGGCAGGGAGCGTCCGACAGTACTCCATGCAGATCCTCGCAGGTTGATTTTGCGTTTTCACGTGTCTTTCAAGGCTACCATCATTGCAGCTCATGCTCCATGTTTAAGTGAGCACAATTCAGCAGATGAAGTTGAAGCCTGGTGGCAGCAATTCCTTCGGATTTGTCAGGACGTTGATGTGTCCACGGGAGTAATTTGCTGCATTGATGCCAATGCACCTTTGGCGTCGCACAGTACGTGTCTCTATGGCCTTGCTGGAGCAGAGAGGACCAACGAACAAACCAGATGGTTCCAAGCATTTTTGGACAGCGCTAGATTTGCTGTTCCTGCTACTCTTGGATGCCACGTTGGAGATCAACACACCTGGGTTCACCCCAAAGGTGCCAAGTTGCGAAGAGATTATGTGCTCATTAGTGAAAAATGGCTCCCTCTGGTCAGTTGCTCTCGTACTATTCAAGGATTTGACACGGGACTTTTTCATGTTGACCATGCACCTGCTGTCCTTGACATTGCTGGAGTGATTTTTGGTCCACCCAAGGGTAAGCATTTGATTGATGTGGAGCTTGTTCAAAGTGCTCTACATCAGCAGCGGTTCCAAGAGGCTTTACATACCCTTCCCATGCCAACTTGGTCTTTGAATGTGGATCAACATGGGGACATTGTGCAGACTCAGGTGATGCAGATTGCTCAGCAGGTGTTCCAACCCAGTCGAAAGCGGCAAAGAGAACGCCCAGAACTTCAGGAAGCCACCATCAACTTCATTCAGTTCAAGCGTCAGGTCCTGCAGATGATCAGAGGGGCCGCCCATGATGAGGCAGGTTCTTTGGTTGAGCAGCTTCGTTCCATCGAGAAAGAAGTTAGAAAGCAGGTACAGAAAGACCAACAGCAATGGTATGATGATTGGGTTCGTGGCATTCAAGCTTCAGGGGAAGTGCATGATCACAAGCAAGTGTTCCGGAAGCTCATACGGTTGGGTCGCAAAAGATCCGGAATGCCTGCTCAAAGGCCTCTTCCTATGCTCAAAACAACTGATGGACGCATGGCCAAGGATTTTCCTGAGGTGCAGGAGATTTTTTGTCAGCAGTTTGCAGAGCTTGAAGCTGGCATCAAGGTTAGTGCAACAGCCCTTGAAGAGCTCAATGTAGTTCCACCCCCTCTTTTGCAGTCTGAATTGGACGTGGACTTCATCCCTAGCCTTTGGCAGTTGCAGAGGACATTAATGCGCTTCAAATCCGGCAAAGCTCCAGGCCGGAGTGGTTTGACGGTGGAGTTGTTTCGAGCAGGTGGGGTTCCCATGCTTCACCATTTCTTGCCTATTATGGTCAAATCTGTCCTAACAGTGCATGAGCCGCTCTCTTGGAAAGGGGGCCGATTGTTTGCTCTCTACAAGGGCAAGGGGGACCCTGCAGACGCTGGATCATTTCGGTCCATCTTTCTTTCAGAGTTGGCGGCCAAAATGCTTCATGCCATGGTCCGTACCCGGCTGGAAACTTGTTGGGAGAAGCAGATTCAAGAGATTCAGCATGGTGGCCGTAAAGCCCACTCTACTGATACAGCCCACCACATTGTGCAGGCTCATATGGCATGGGCCCGTGATCGAAAGACTTCTTCTGCGGTGGTGTTCCTTGATTTGAAGGCTGCATTTTATTCGGTGTTCAGGCAGTCATTGATTGGTGGCAAGTGGAAATCAGAGGACATGGCATTTTTGTTGTCCAAGCTGGATGTGGCAGCTGAAGATTGGGATGATCTCATTCACACCACGGAAAATGACAATGCTACCATGTTCCTGGGAGACCATGCCAAAAGGATGTTGCAGGATATGTTTACTGCAACATTTTTCGAGATGGCAACTGTTGAAGACAAGATTGCAACAGCGCGCGGCACCAGGCCGGGTGACCCTGTTGGGGATATTTTGTTCAACATGCTTTTCCGGTTGGTTCTCCAAGATGTTCGCCAAGATCTCCAGAGTCATCCTGATGCTGTTTGGATTGGTGCCCGCAAAAGTGACACCGACATCTTTCATGATGCTACACTTCCTACAACGGCTTTTGCGGAAATTGCTTTTGTGGATGATGTAGCCTATGTTGTCCATGCCCCTACTCCTGGACAGACAGTTAGGTTGGTGCAGCACATTTTGTCTGCCTTCAAGGATGCAGCTGCCAAACGTGGACTTCGTGTCAACTTCGCCGAAGGGAAAACTGAAGTCTTGGTCAATTTGGTTGGCCCTGGTTCCAGAGCCTTTCGTTCTCAACTATGGCACACTATGAATGGTCGAATCCCTGTCGTTACTGAGTCGGAGACATGTGTGGTTCAGGCGGTGCATCATTACAAACATCTTGGTAGTTTTTTGCAAGAGAAAGCCATCTCCAACAAAGACAAGGCCTGCAGAATTGCAGATGCTCGCAAGGCTGCAGGTTCTTTAGTCCGTCCCTTCTTTGCCAAGCCCTTTCTCAAGTTGGAAACCAAAGCACCAGTGTTTGCAGCGTTGGTAAGTTCTCGACATCTCTACAACGTCCATACTTGGTCTTGGGTTTCCGATGAAGAGCTTCACAAATGGGCTGCTGGCCTCAAGGACATGGTTCGGCGAATGTTGGGCTTTTCTTCTGCGGATGTGCCATGGTACCATATGACCACGGAAGATCTTTATGCGTTGGCTGGCCTGGATGCACCTATGGATGCGTTGCATGCTGCTCGTCTTCGGTATGTGAAACGGGCTATTCTTGTGGCCCCTCCAGTACTTTGGCAGCTCCTTTGGCAAACCAACTCACCAAATTCTTGGATGGTGCACATGATGAAGTCTTTTCAATGGTTCCACATGCACTACCCTCATATGGTCCACGAGCCACCGACAGACTTGCGTGGTTGGCTCACTTTGGTAGCTGTTGATCAAGGATGGAAAGGCCGAATTAAGACGGCCATGAAAGCGTGTAGACAGTTTCGTCTCAGGCAAGCTGAGGGCAGAAAATGGACTATGTCCGTCATGGGCCACCTTCGCACTTTGGGGGGGGGCGTGGAAGATCATTCTCTCCCAAATCAACAAGGATGGCTTTGCGGTCTTTGCAATCAGTGCTTCCCAACCAGAAGGGCCCTTGCTATGCATGCCAGTCAGGCACATGGCTACAAACCGGCTGCCAGGTGTTTTGTCTTGGGCCCTGATTGTTTGGCATGTGGAAAGAGGTATTTTTCCCGGCACCGCAACATGCGGCACTTTCAAACATCCAGTAAGTGTGCCACTATGTTGCGAGCTTGTTTTGCACCTGCTTGCGAAGAAACAGTGGCTGTTGCCGATGCAGAGGACCGACAGTTCGCTGCCATGATGCTGCGAAATGGGTGGAATCCCATGAAAGCATTCAGACCACCGTTGCAGATGCCGAAGGTGACGCTTCCACCCCACAACTCTCCTGATGCACAAGCCATGAAGCAGTGTTGGGTGGATCGCAATGGTTCCTCTCAGAAAGGCTTTGAGATTGCAGAGCACTGGCATGTGCAGCATCCTGGTGACCCAGAAGGAAGTCGTGCAGAGTCTTCCACTGGTGATGACTCCTGGTCGTACCTCGTCAATTCTGAAGGAGGAGACAGGCCAGGGGATGACAATGTCTTTGCGATGTGGAGCCCTTCGGTCTTTTCTATGGCTTCTAGCATCACTTCCAGAGTCTTTGTGCACTTTTTCAGTGGCTTTCGCAGAGTTGGAGATCTGCAACATCAGATTGAAAGACATGAAGTCCGCGAGCATCTTCATGTTTTTTGCATTTCCATTGACATCTGCCTTGCCAAGGAGTTTTCAGATTTGACCAGTGATCAAAACCTGAAATGGTGGACTGATAGGGTTCATTCAGGTCAGTTGATTGGCCTTGGGGGTGGACCTTCATGCGAGACGTGGTCAGCTGCGAGGCTTCTGGAAGGGGGTCCAGATCCGGCGAGAGATTTTGCTCACCCTTGGGGCATTCCTGCATGCAGCCCCACAGTTCATCGTCAATTGCTGGTTGGTTCGAAATTGGTTCAATTTCTTTTGCAACTTTTAGCAGTGGCAGCAGCTCGTGGGCTGATGGGTTTCCTGGAGCATCCTGCGTTTCCATCATGGGCAGCAAGCCAAGCACCCTGCTCGATTTGGTGTTTGGAGGCTGTGCGGTTGCTCAGCAAGCTTTCTTGTGTGCAAGTGGCCACATTTGACCAGTGCTTGTGGGGGTGCAGGGCCAAGAAACCTACAAGTTTCCTGCTGTTGAGGATGACGCCGCTCTTTCGACATCTTCGCTCAAGGGGGCGTTGGGGTCGCTGCAATCACTTCTACAAGCATGTGATTTTGAAGGGCCGCAACTTCACAGGAGATTTTCAGACGGCGATTGCAAAAGTCTACCCTGAGCAGTTGAACGCTGCAATATGTGACACTGTGATGAAGCAGGCATCTCTTTACGGTGGTGAGCACATGGTGGACAAGCAGTTGCCTCTGATTTTCCAACCTCTCATGAGTAATGACTTTGTTGAGTCTGAAGTTGTACAGCCAGACTACGCACCACAACAAGGTGCCTCATGATTGGTTTGTGGATCTCTCGATCCTCTTTTCTCTTTTTGACAATGGTGGTTGCCCTTCTAAGATGGGAGGGTTGCATGGCCAAGCACCTATCGGAGCAGCAATCGCAAAGCAAAAAGATTTCCTGCTTTTATCATTCAGCCACAAGAATCATTGATGAAAACCTCGAAGCGAGTTTTGAACTCTGAACCCTTCATTTTGGTGCTTAGGGCGTCTCAGTCGTTGATACCCCGTGAATGCTGAAAAACCCACGCCTCGAAGCTGGATCCGGTGCACTCGGCTCCTGCGATGCAGGTGCCGTCCGCCTGAGCAAGCTCAAGGCAGGGGAGGGGAAGGTGACCCACAAGGTGGGGCCCTTAAGATCGTTCTACATGTGGGGACAAACAAGGTGGGCCTTTACGATCGTTCTACATGTGGGGCACCTATAAACGGCCTCATAAATGGGGAACCTACAAAAACTGGCTTCAGACCAAAAAAACACATAAGATACATGTATACATTTACATGTACATGTACATCAATATGTAGTGTATGTATTAACATATAGGAGTCAAAACAGCATATCTCAACATATATATATATATAATAATACATTACTATATAATCTATATAACATCTATTTCATATCCATAATATAGAACATCAAAACACACATTTTTGCAATTCCAAATGTTTGCTCCCAAGCAACATCTTGAAGCTTGATATCCATATCGTCATTGGCTTCCATCCTCAGCTCCACACCTGACAAAGGCCACCCAGAGGCCAAGGCCAACCCTCGGATATCACCATGTGAAAAAGCTTGAGGATCGATTTTACCCTCTAGGGAACTGAAAAATATCCCATCTGGTGAAAAAGGGAAATCATCGAGTCAAAAGTGCCTTGCCTTGGTAAAGGATATTGAATTTTTAGTTCCCAGGACGGTAACCTTAACAATTTTCTATTGGCATGTATTGAGAATGGGATCTCAAGTTGCAACATGCTGCTTGAGGCCCTGCTTTTCTTGGTATCCATGGGGTTCAAAAATCTCAAGTCGCTTTTTTCATCGTCCTTGACACCCTGAGGCCTTTTTTGACTTTTCAATTCTCTACCTCTCAGATCCAGTTCTCAGAATAGTATCCTGCTGTAGCAATCTATTGTTCCAAAAAACCTTACCACGGGAAGAAAAGCCTACTTTGAAGCACTACCGTTCAATCCGCAAACATCACCATAAGAATCGGTTGTTTATGTAGACTTTCAGCCAATTTGAACAAATTGCTGGCTGTTAATATACCAACCACTCCACCATGACTGTCTGAATTCCACTGGATTCATGCATTTTCCACCAGCTTCTGCTATCTAAAGTAACCACAGGGTATCCTAGGACTAAATTCTGCTAGCTCACAACAATTCTCCCCACAACAAATCGCCTTTGGTGCCAGCAGGTAGGGAGATCCTCAAATTTGCACGTCAATTTCAGAGAATTCTGCACAGCTCCACATGTCAAATGGCAAAGTCCCCAACCGGCAAAGTTGAGGTGGAAAACAACACGGGTTTCTTCCTTTGAACATTATCCAGGTCAATTCAAAAAGTGACATTTGCAGATTGATGTGTTTCTGTGTCAACGTTCCAGATTCAAAACACACTCAGGGCAGTGTTGAAATGTCAATCCATAATGCTAAGGCATACCAAGAATGCAAATGACTAAACAAATCAATGTCTGCATAGAAATGCCTGCAACTACTTGGTATATATATATATACATGCATATAAGCCTATGATCACCTATATGTGGATAGGATAGAATGGATAGAATTGAACGTGACTGACTTCCTCACATATGTCTGCATTCAGTCCAAGGAGGTTTAGATAATTGGGGCTGGCCTGCGAAAAGATGAACAGACTCTTGAAATGCATGATTGTGGGGCTCAACTTAGATCCTGGTACAATAGTTGGGGTAAATCATGATATGTCACCAACTTCCAAATTCCCGAAATAACGCCATAAGGAAAATATTTGAAGATTTGTCAACTACCATTTGGTGTGACATCACATGATACTCAAGGCTGCTTGGTGTATTGACATGTGAAGAGTTGACACCATCCTCAAAGGGTGTTATGAGCCACCTCACTCCTACTATGATATGAACTGATATGTATTGATTATATATACACACATATCAATCTATTTCAAAAAATATATCCATTACTATTATTATCCTATATATTTCTGTATAGCTTTTACATACCGTCACCTCTTGAGACCATTCCCAAGCTCAACATTGACCTCAACCGTTCTATCTCACACTTTCCAAAAATACATCCTTTTCTGCACGCCGAAACACCTATGGAGAAACCAACAAAACAATACCCAAGACATCTCACCATCTTACTTCAACTGACTCAACAGAATTTCATGGGTTTCTTTTTCAAGTCGAGTTTCATATTCAGCGTCTTGCCTTTTCTGAGCGTTACCTTCGTCGAATTGTCGACTGTTTGGACTAGAAAGATGGGGCAGAAAATGTGGAGATATCAAACATAGTGGATTGGACCCTAGGTATATGATTCATGAGTATCGCCGTGGCTTTCAAGATGATTTGAAGGTCCGAAATTCTAGAGATGTTCCCATTTTGGGGCCGTGTTTATCTTTTTTGTGCTTCTTGGTGCATACACACTGAGGGGATCACATCAAGATTTGCCGCATCTCCATTTGCTGGACCCACATCTTATCCACATCTTCCACTTGTTTGGATGTCA
>OMLO01003177.1_pt1 | contig 13546 bp, 8 predicted proteins | sample 1674811 | NCBI WGS metagenome assembly OMLO01 (sample SAMN06265003, study PRJEB25207) | coral metagenome | isolation source: Coral host | place: Mexico:La Bocana,Puerto Morelos, Mexico | collected 2008-11-13
TAGACAAAGAGTAGCAATACATGTGTCTCGATCGTCATTAGAAGCATCGTTTACCGAGCTTGTGAAAACTTAAAATCCTGAATCATGGAAGATATTACGGCCGACTCTCTTACATTGTAACTGTGCTTGTAAGCCGGTGATGAGGTTGCGTGCGACTTGACTCTATTGGGGAAAGGCTCCTACATGTATAATAACAAAATAAATGAAATAGAAACCCTGTCACAAACAACGAATCAGTTGTGATCGTAATTTCAGTGAAGTTTATTAATAATTTTTCTTGAAACCTGTTTACTTAAAACATGAATTGACGGCTAGGGAGATGATTTTATACCAGCAACACGCATGACACAAGACAATTCTACCTTTTCAATATACATGAAAGTTCAATTCAATTTAAAACGGGGTCTTGGGTGTTAAGGACCCCCAAAACAAGTCCACTTTGGTTATTGTGAAAATACTATTCTAAAAATTTTTCAAACTATTTTGAGTCTAGAAATGGCTACCATGTCCATATTCGTTTGTCCTGAGATGATTTCAGGTCAATTGTACGTATAGTAGTATTGTTTTTGCATTGTGAAATATTTGCTGTTAAAACTAGATGAATAACGGAGTATATATTGTAAAACATTCCAACGTTTTGTTTTTTCAAAAGAATTTTTTATCCATCCTTGAGAACCGCACTCTGCGCATGCTCTTTCTTGAAAATCCGGCTTTTGGTTCTCCAGTTCCTCCATGAACTTAAAATCACTTTTCTAACACGAACCTGAGAGAGAAGAAGTGAAAATGTGTGTTATAGCGCAGTAATTTTTGGTTGCTAAACGACTTCTCGCTTCCTCAGTGTTTAAGACCACTGATTTTCGCTGATGAAGCCGACAAATGCATTTGGCCTTGTCCTAAAGGAGCAAATTTTGGTCTATTTCAAGGTGGTTTTGAAAGAGGTATGAGTCAGAAAACGTCTTTTTATCTTTTATCTTCACCAATATTTTTAGACAAGTACTTAACTTGTATTCATCAGAATGTAACTGCAGGTTTTCTGCACGATTTAACGTGCGTGATTATCTATTGACTAATAAAACTTATTCTACAAGATTCTTGGGTCAAGCTGCAATGGACTAGCATCCCATTGTGTTATAAGAATAATGCTATAGGAAACTTCTGTGAATGAGTTCCAGCAGTTGTTATCGGTAGGCTCGCTCCTTCACGAAGACGTTACAAAATATCTGGGTACAGTTTTGGCTCAGGAGTATCGATAGCTCGTTTACTGTGATCGTCCGGGTGACGGAGAGGGTAGTTCTGAAAAACACTGTTCTATGTGTGACGTTTTGTCGACAACCTGACTGGAAGTCATCTTCAGAGTCAAGTGTTTTCAGGCGACCTTTGCCAATTTGTCGGTGTCTAACGCTTTGCATAAGATGGGTGTAAGTATTAACCATTGAGCTTACCTGTTTATCTGTTTTCTCTATAGGGTACTTTGCCTCTTTGACTTGGAGGTTTTTTGTTTGTGGTGTTTCTTATTCGGAACGGAAGACTTCTTTAAGGCAGCAAGGCCAGGCTGCATGGTGTACTGGGGTACGAGTATGAAAGCAAATAGTGAAAAAATCAGTTAGTATATCTGCTGCAGTTTCTGGTCAGTGTAGTTTAAAGAACTCTCTTACCTGGGGTGATTCCATCATTCCACGTTCTTCAGGGACTTGGTAAAACGAGGCTATTTCCTTTTGGGGGCCCATGAAAGCTTGTTGCCCCTCAGATCCGGGTCCTTCCTCAGGAAACATTGGCGAGGGCTGTGCTCCACCCAGACCAAAACTCGAAGGATTGAAACCTGCAAGTTGCTCTGAAGGGAAAAATGAAAACGAAAGTGACAATGTTTTCGTACATTTCACGGTACATAAAACTATCAATAATCTCTGGAATTATTCATTTTTCACTTTCCCTTTGTGCTTGTTAACCTTTACGCGGAACACTCACTCAGATATACTAGAAAATAAAAGTCCTCACGATCAACAGAAGCCGGAAATGGTATAAACACAATCCCTGATTATTTCTTTTGATGGGGTTTTCATGTACCAGAGAACAAAATGTAAATAAGTGCAAATATGTACGACACCTTTCAAATGCTCAAAAAATGCTAAAACTTACGTTCAAATGTTGTTTATTTTGTTTAATGCCCTTAGCTACACCTAGCTAGTTCACCGGCATGCCAGTTAAACAAACAAACAAAAAACAAACAAATATATCAACGTAACATAACAGGCTTAAATAATCCCATCTGGGGGGAGGCACACCAGTTGGCAATTTACAAGCATTACCGAGGAGTTGATCTAGCATATACTGAGAAACAACTCCAGCTTAGCGGTCACAGCAAAACCTAAACGCACGACGTTCCCTAACCACTCGGTCATGCAGCCTCCGATCGATTTAGATGCGCCTTTAGAAAAACAGCAGTGCGACACTTGATCAAAATGACCACGGTGATGAAAACAAAGAAATTCCGCCCAGTCTACCTCCATTCATCTGTAACGGTCCTTCACTCTGTTGCATTTCTGGTACCACAGGCTCCGGGTTCCTTTCAAAAGCTTGTTGAAATCCTAAAGAATATCAAAGAAAAATACAATAGAGAGGCTTAAACTTTGTCGAGTATGCGTTTCAACTCGTACGCTCCGCAGAAGTTATAGTGGACCTATAAAGGACTTTTATCACCGATAGGCTCATAGTTCCTCTATAGCCTCTGCGGAGGCTATAGGGGTATTTTTCGGGTAGGAAGGATCTGTTGAGGAATGTATGTGGAGGCACAAGTTTACCGGCGAAGGCGATAAGCGCGGAAGCCTCTGCCAGAGACCACGCCCCAGAAGGCCTTCAAGGAAACTGTTTTTCTAAGCGTCTTTTGTTTAGCTCCGAGAGGTTGAGCCATCACTATTGAGTTCAACATTCTCGAGATCGTGTATGTGTTGATGAAGATATGAAGCGAGGAAAGTATGTGCTCATGAAACTCAAGTCTGAACAACATCGCAATTCTGTCTTAAAAGATACAAGAACAAATTTGCGTTTGTCTGCTCGGCGAACTCAACCTGAAATCATGTAAAATAGAAGCTTAATCTACTCTTGGCCATTTTTTTTCTCTTTTACATCTGCGGTGATTGGCAATTCACATATATTAATGCACATAACTTCAAATTTCTTGTGTGGAACTGTTTTCAGAGAGCGCTCAACATTTTAGGAGCGGTACTAAATTATTCAAAAAGGTTCCAGTCTTCAGTAGTATTTCATTGATTTATTGCTACATCTCTGTTTTGAAACAGAGCTGTAGCAATAAATCGATTAAATACTACTGAAGATTGGAACCTTTTAAATTTTTTAAATGTACAATACTTTGCTTACTTCGTTTTATTAAAGGGGTTTTTAAGAAGCTCTAAATTCAACGATTGCAAATAACAGTAAAGAAACGATATATAGACTGTAAGGTTGTTTTATTCAAATTTAGAATTACTATGAAGAGGACAGTCAAGTCGATTTGTTCGCCATATTATTGTTCTTCCAAAAGAAAGACTATCTCAACTGGTCTCAGGAGATCTTCGAAATAAAATGCTTTTGCTTCTTTTCTTTCTTTTTAAAACAAAAATACCTAACGCAAGCTGTAGCGAAATAATTAGCGACGAGTTTCTGTGAGTTTCAAGCTGTCGAATTTAGTCAAAGCCGAGAAGTCTATGGATATACGAAAAATCGACATACATCTGGCAGAGGTTCTCCGCCTGATCGTATCATTCGACTTTGAGCCTGCACTCACTTCGCACTGCGCATTTTTTTGATTTAACGAACGTTCGAACCTCTGCGGAAGAGAGAGATATAATACATATATTGATTACGTACTGGCATGAGATTAAAGGAAAGGTTCCTAAACAGCCATAAAAAAATAAATTTGCTCTTGGTTTTGAAATGAACATAATTGAAAGAGGCAGCAAACTTTATGTGTTAACGCGCTCCAATACGCTTGCCAGATAACCGACCAGTTTGAATTTTGCGCAGCATTTGTTCACCAGTGGTTTGTCGTACTTACCTGACATACTTTGCCTTACAGGGGCCCAAGGACTGCTGGAAGTACCCCTGAAAAAATTAGCATTCTGGAATTGAGGAACTTTGACAAATGGGTTTTGGGCCGCATATGGAAAACCACTAAAAGGTGACAGCATAGGCATTCGCCTCGCTCCTAAAGTGTCCAATTTCATCTCTGACAAACGGGCAGGGGCCGGTTTGGCAGGAAACGTAGGAAAGGTGCTTGGCTTAAAAGCCATCGGTGATTGCGTCTGTGTCAGAGGAAACGACGGAAAAGCCGGTGAAGAAGGACCTGCGAAGGGTGCTGTTGGCAAGGAGAACGCGGGTAATAACCCTGTAGGAAATGCTTGAGGAATGGCAGCCAGAAACTGTCGCTTGGTGGTCTTGGTGTGCTTCTTTGAAGATTTCTTCGACGGTGATCGTTTCTTTCTTTGGGCCATGCCTGTAAAAGTGAAAAGGGGACTCTAATTATCAATACTCTAATCCCCCAGTCATTAAGACAGTCAGTTAGTCAGTCAGTCAGAAAGTCAGTCAGTCAGTGCATCTGTCCGTCCCTCCAGCTAATAGAGATGTCAGTTAGCCAGCCAGCGAATAGCCAACAGGTAGTTGGTCAGATAGTTTTCATGTATAAACGAAAGAAGTTATACCTACTATTCCCATTCCAGGTTGTGCAGATATTGGAATACTTATACCAGTCATACTTGATAATTGACGTGAAAAGGCCATCTGCGATGGCGTCAATGCAGAGCGCATCTGCGGAGCCTTAATACCTGAGAACCCCAGTGGAGATGTTCCAATGATCGATGGCGGCATAGCAGGGAGCCCGGACCGACTCATGGCATTCATATTATATTGTTGCGATTGTTGTAGCGATGGATACATGCTGGAAAGTTATGCACTGCAAATCAGCTTGTGTAAAAACGTATCTACTTACAATGAACAGTCTTTGTTTTAAAATAGAAAACATAATTTAGTTATCCCGAGAGCCAAAATAATAAAATTGCCAGCTCATGGAAATATAATAACAAGATGACGAAAATGTTTTTAAGAGTATGGCAGTCAGTTAGTGGCTAAGTAAGTCAATCATAAGAAATGAAGTAGACAGCCTTCAGAGGTAATGGGGATGACGAGAGAATAATTTTCGGGTATTCTGTTTTGCGTGAGCTAACAGTACCATGTTTTTTCTTGGCCGTCAAGCAGATTCTTTCCCGGGGAGGGGTTCCCTATAATGATACTTCGCCTATAAGAGGAGGCTTAGCCGTAAAGGTGTATCTTTTACAGTCTTAAATATAAAAGGGTGGTTTTTTCACTAGCTGAGGTAAATTAAAAGTTAGGGAAATCTGTCATTTCAATTAAAGTATTTGGAGTCTCTAATATTTGCTTATTTTAGTAATAAATTCACCCCTTTAATGACACCGCTTGCATTGAAATTAGGATAAAATAAAGGAAACAAGGGTGTGTTCAGAGTCAATGTAAGTCGAATTAAGTTGTACCTGCGATGATGACGTAATTTAATAGGTCTATGTCAATCATAATTAAGCTAGCTCTTTGATATGACCGCTTTTTTCAGTGCGGCCTGTCAGTGGTTGTCATTAACTAGTCTTTTGTACCAGTTACCTTCTAGACATCTAGGTGTCATATGCCTGTCGTATTTTCTCCGGAAAACCGAAAGAAGAACTGCACCTATTTCTCATTTCTTATTGGCTTTCTGTTATTTTTACGTAATGATTCAAAACGTGTTCGTCCCACCTAATAGGAACCAGCTTACATTTGACTCATTTTGCTGACATTTTTGGTATTAAACTTGAGATAATAGCAACTTACCTCCTTCCTATAAGGCTCGCAGTGTCGGGGACTGGGTATCTACAACGAAACGGTTGGGGTCAGGAACATTTATCAAAGTGCCACTATTCTACTGAGTCAAATGAAGGTGAACTGTCTAACTGTTTGTTTATGACAATTAAAACTGCAATCAGAATGGGCACGCCCTCATATCTTTGACGGTAAACTCCGTGGGAACTAATCGGAACCTCCTCCTTACTCAAATTACAATATCAAAATTGTTCTTGCTAAAGAATTGTGTAAAATAAGGATTCAGTGTTTTTTTTTACTGAGAGGTAAATTAATCTATCAATGCTAAATCATTCAGCTTCTCTGTTTGGTTTTTCCTCATTCGCCGGTTGTGTTTCGGTACAAATGGTGAGCTGATTGATTTTGATCATTGTGAGAATATATGTCACAATTTAGGAACAGTTATCAAGTGCACCAACATTTGACTCAAACGAGCATGCGTATTTACAGCGAGAATTGGAATGGCGCATGCGCAGAGGTGGTGGATGTCAGGGTGGAGGTATTTAGACGATATCAGCGGAAGGGACTTCATTTATGTTTTCGGCCTCAGGCATTCTGTTTTGGACCTTTTCGGTCGTTCTACGAATTTGAAAATATATATTGTAAATGTTTTCGATTAAGAGCGGCATGAAGCATTCCCTTTCTCGCAATTTTAAAACTATATTTTAAGAAGGTATTGTGAATATTGAATAATTTATCACGTTGATATGTACTAAAATAATTTTCGTCATGATTGCCCGAAACTGTTTATTTAAACACATGCCTTTTTCTCGAAAACGTTTACGTGCTGCTAGTAAGCAATGCACAAGACATTTTGGATAAGAAGTATCAGTCTTTTAAGGTATTTTAATAACATTTAATGTATCTATAAAATTACATCAACGTGATTGAAAAGAAGATGTTTTAACGCCTCATAAAAATTTTATACTGGTATACTTTACTTTTAAGGCAAGTATTTTTTAATTCTCATCAGAGATCCCTCAAAAGAAACATGGGAAGCAACAGCGTTTTCCGACTGTCTTTGCGAAATTCAAAATTACTTTAGCATCAAGTTAAGGTATGGACCTCAGAGGAGGTGCAAATCCCATAGGTCGACTCATGGATGGAGACATTATGGAAGGTAGTTGTCTTTTGGCCACTTTTTTTCCATGGGAAGATTGGCCGTGTTTACTCTTGAATTTCAACTTGTCCGAGAACTCTCCAACCAGTTCTTTCAGTTTTCCTTTCCTCTGAAATGAAACAGTGATCCAAAGTTGTGAAGATATAAGGAACGTGAATATTAGTGACTGGAAATTAATTTATCAGATATGCTTTTGCATTCTAGAGCAGTGCCCAAATAACTTATATGGCTTGTTTCAACAATATTCACTGGCCTATTCGAAAGGGATCGGACGGAGTGCCAAGTCAATACAGGTACAAAGAAACATGAAAGTCATGTTTTACGAAGAGCCATTAATTTCAAAATGGCTGTAAAACATAGACTTTTTTTTTAACTTGTCATTGACGATTTAGGTTAATTTTTTTTGGGAAAGCTTGTACTGATGTAGGTAGCTGTGTTGTCAGTCAGGTTACGGGGTTGCCAGCAGTCATATATTCACTTGATTATGGTAAAACAGGTAAGAAAATCCTGCGTAACACTTAGGCATTAATTATACGTGGCTTGTGAGAAAAGCACATTAAAAGGAAGCAACTAGTAATTATTATTATACATTGAACTCACTATCTCTTTTCTGATTGGCCGAAAGCGTATAGTGAAGTTTCGAAATCAGCGCCTGTGACGTCATAACTGCAGATTATACAATAATCACGTCAAGGACACTCAAGGTTACGGGTAATCGTGTCAGGTATGACAGCGGTGCATGATTTTTAAGGGTAATCATGTCAAGTTCGCTCGCTTTATCTTGCTTGCCGTCAGTGAAGAAGCAAAAACATGACTCTTTTGTCTCGTTCAATGTACAATAAAAACAATTATTAGATTCGGTTTTTGTGATATCCAGAATAATCAAAGTCTCGGTAAGGGTTATCAGCATTTGCCTTCGGCTTCGGCTGATAACCCCTAACTCGACCTTTATTATTCTGGATATCACAAAACTCATCCAATAATTGTTTATAATGTGTAACCAAATACATCAATTAATTATGTCAATTGGCATATGACATATTTCGCTTAATTATGGTAAGCTTAGTTTTAGGCGTAATAGGAATCAATGCACACCTGTTTTTCGGGGCTGTGGGCAACATGTTCCCGTGTCGTGTGAACATCAACATTAACATTAGGTGCTCCCACGTGAATGGAGTGGGTGGGACGCTCATGGTATGCTGCAAATGGCTGTGGAAAATATCCAGTATGCGCTAGTGGATACACTGAAGGGTATGCCATCAGGTGTTGAGCCTATTCGAGTATTGAAGAAAAGGAAAACCATCAAATTTATCGGCTATTACCTCGGTTGTCCACACTCCGGAAGACAAATGCAGTTTTGATTGATATTCACACAAGCGCCCGGAATGTTTGCAGATCTACTAGAAAAGTGACGAAGGAACACAAAAAACAACAAGCAAACAAAAAAACAAACAAAAAACGATTACCGCAAATCTGCTTGCAATGTGTATACCAATTAAGTCATTTATGTCAATCAAAAATGTATGGCTGACCGAGGGTTTTCCTAGCGGAACACAATTAACTAAGAGTAAAAAAATATGCCTTACGTAGTTTATTGGTGTGAAATGGTAATATGGATTAATTCCGTGTGCCATCGTGTAGCCTGGGTAGTAATAATGATAGGGATATGCTACCGCTTGTTTCTTGGCTAGTTCTTCTTCCTCCTTGCCAGGAATGTCAGCTCTACGAGATGCAGACTCCGTGGTTTGTTCCTCTGCTCCATTAGGATACATGTTTGGATTTCCTAATAAAAGCGTATTATCAGAAATAAATTGAATGATAACTTTAATGGAACTAAACTTGAACTACCTTTTGAGGGGCCAATCGTCGCATTTTTATATTTTTATTGGTTTACCTGTTTCGCCAAAAGACTCAACGGGTGCCTCGCCCTCACTTGAAGAACCCATGTTGAAGCTGGACATTAAATCTTCAGCAGGTTGTTGTTGGCCATTTTGTTGTTCATCCATGTTTCCTAGTGAAGACGGTTTGAAATCATTTCCACCTACGTCTGGGGCCATTCCTGTCATGGCAGCAACATTTGGAGGTGCTTCAGCTTGTTCAGGCGACGATTGTTCTCCATTAGATTCTATTTCTGGATCACTGAAACCTTGAGCTTCTTGACCGCCTTGGCCCCCCAGTCCCATGGGCGTTTGCAATTTTTCAATGCCTGGGAAGCCCATGGCCAGAGTCTGCATCTCTGAGTTCAACAAGTCGGCACCCTCCAGATGAGGACGCGTTCGAGGATCGTCTGATTTTCCCTCGTTGGCCTCGCCATCTCCGGGACTCTCAATTTCCTGTCTGGATTTCCCTTTTTCCTCCTTCGACTCCTGTTTCTTAGGGGTTTTGGAACGTGTCCAGCATGGGCAACAACCACAGTGGTGGCATGGTAGAGGCCAAGTCCATCCACCGATGAAGCCACAACCGGGATGTATACATCCTCCCCATCCATAACAACCAGGATTGTAGTTTATCACCTGCCTACTCTGGGTGCTTTTTTCCTTATTTTCGGGGACGTTTGACCTATAATACGGGCCAAATGACCCACGAGGAGGTCCATAAGGACCATAATAACCTGCACCATAAGGGCCATAAGTGCGAGCTCCTAACAAGGGAAATACTCCCTGGTAGCCGTGACTCGGGTATAGGACGCCTCCCCAGCCCATTCGACCCGGATGAAAATTATGAACGAAGTGCCGGCTGGTGGCTTGTTCTTCTTGTTTATGCTCTTTTTTAGATTTATCACTAGGAATCTTTGATCTGAATAAGCCATGTCCTCCAAGAAAACCATATCCGAAAGGTCCTCCTGCGAACGGACTAAATCCATTAAACGGCATGAAATCACCATACAGGGCTTCTGGATATGGGATGTACTGACTATGCCCAAGGAAGGGATAGCCATAGTCTGAAAATGGCCCGTAGCCATACCAAGGGAAGCCAGTACCTCCGAATGGTTGGTGTATAAATCCTCGCTTTGGGCCTTCTTCCTCTTTATCATCTTCCGTACCAGGAACATCGGAGCGGAAACCGTGACCGTATCCGTACCCCAATCCAAATCCATGTCCATACCCATGTCCCAATCCAAATCCGTGTCCATAACCGTAGCCACCCCATCCAGGACCCCAATCATTGCCTAAAGGTCCCCAGCCGGGGTACCCACTGTTGCCCAAGTTCCATCCTCCCCATCCACCCATGTAACCAGGCCACCAACGCTTTTGGGCCTTATCCTTCTTTGTTTGTTTTCCAGGAATTTCAGCTCTCAAGAAAGGATGATAGCTGTTACCAAAACCTACGCCCCAACCGTGACCAAATCCACCAAAATCGTAACCATGCCCCCAGTCACTTAATGGACCCCATCCAGGGTATCCTCCATTTCCTAATCCCCAGCCACCCCATCCGCCCATATATCCCGGCCACCACCTCTTGTCTGCCTCAGAGTCCTTCACAGAGGACCTGGTTTGTCCTTTTGATGACTTTACGGGAACTTTAGAACGATAGGCTGCATAACCCCAGGGAAAAGGCGCGGGAGTGAATGGCACGGCGGCAAACCCTAAAGAGGGGTATGCGAATCCATATGATGGGAAAGCAAACGTGGGGAGCATATGACGCCTTAAATCTTCTTTATGTGCCGACTTTTTAGAGTTCTTTTTGGAAATGTGTGATTTGTGCCATCCTCCAAGTGATGGATACCCAGTCCATCCTCCGTGACGCGATGGGTGACCAGCCCAATGATATCCTGGCCACTGTGATACAGTACCCCAAGGATGCCCGTGGTGATAGGGACCTAAATGAAGAGCATCTATTATTTGTTTTTTGTTTCCTTTGTTCTCCTTTTGGCCTAAAAACAAGAAGAAATCTTGCTTAATTATCCCTCTGAACGTGCTAGTAATAGTAGACTTCATTTCGCTTCTAAGTTAGTTCACAGGGAAACTAGCTAAATTCAACCGGACTACAGGCTGGACTTTGACCGCTCTATTGGCGGTCTAGATTTGTCTAGGTATTGGACACGGCACCCTCCCGAATGATCCTGCGCGACCTCTCTTGAAGATTATCAATCTGTTAGTTTTACGGCTTGCTTTTCTAAAAGCAAGTCTAAATCTTTTTCTTTTTTCTTCCAACTCAAGCCCCTGTGAGCCATTTCCCTCTTTTTTCTTTCATTTGAAAGTGTCAGACGTTAGTATAAACTAGGTAGACTCTCAATAAGGCGTCCTGTAAGTGTCTTTTTTAGAATTCCAGAACATCGGTTCTTAGTTGTTGTTTTTTTGTACTCGGTCCATACCTTCATGATTAATATATGTAATGGTGTTTATTACATGAAGATACTTGTAGACATAATAGTTTTTATCTAAAGAACTGAGGCAAGCAAGGTGCCCCAGTAAGACAAGAATGAGGTTTTAACTTTAAAGTGGAAAGGTGGATATGCTTCTCATAGTTATCAGAATCTCTACTAAAATCTGAAACACGTTAATAACTTTATTCACCTGAAAAAATTGAGAGGAGAGTTGTTTGCTTTTAATTTTGTTTCGCTTAGGATTTTTGAATTAGTTGGTAAAGTTTACGACTAGGGTAATTTCGATAGAGACTTCCGACAAATCACTGAACCAGTCTAAGCTAACCTGGCTTCTTGAAAACAGCCACCCTCTCACTTTCACTTGATCAAATCTGTTGCAGGTGGCTTTGGTGTCCAATGCAATTCATGGATGTCTTGTTTTCTCTTATAATTGATTGTATTCGTTCATGGTAATATGGCAATGAAAATAATACGTTCTCGCCAGTAGACCTTGGAACGCCGAAATGTATTGTCTTCAGTAAGTTTTTTTCAATTAATAGTGACTCCACGGTATTTTTCAAGCTTCGCTTATACTGTCACCCAGAAAAATTAATTCTAAGATCCAAAATCAAGATGAAAAATACATATGTTCAAAAATATGTTAGTGTTTTCTTCGTGGATGCAGCAACCTTTGAGATAATTAACAGGGTTATCGATACGAAGACATTTCATGTCACAAGAGAAAAAAGAAGAGGGAATAAAAAAGCAGCGTATGTCTTAAGCGTTTTTGGGGAGATGCATCTAAAACTTAACAAACAGTTGTATACTTTACAATAATGATCATAGTTTTTTTTTTGTAGATGGAAACCAGGAAGGACTGTTCCATTTTCTCAAATAGATCATGATGGGAATTTAACCTACAATTAGTTCCATAAATAATAACAATATCAACACCATTTATATGTTGACCCTACGTATAGTTTCCCAGTGAATGAAATTACTTGCAGGTGAGTCTTAAGGCCACAAACAAGCTATAAAACGGCAAAGCATTTTTCAGTTTACACAAACTGTAGTTGTCAGTTAAAATTCATACCTTTGTCCTGCCCACCACTGTTTGTCTTCGATTTCTTCAACAGATCGCTTTCTTCGAATTTGTTTTGATCCTCCACTTCAGTCACATCGTCGAAATTGTTTGGTCTACCTTTTATTTCATATATGTAAACGCAAAGGAATGCAGAAAATATCAGTACCTTCGACGGCAACTCCACCATTGTGGCCGAAGACGTCTTCTAGAGGCTTCCAACTTGAAATTGAAGGCCTCGGTGGAAAAGCTACTTCAAAAACCCTCGCTTTTAGGATTTCTTGGTGAGGGTAGAATAACCAATAAGTTTAACAATTAAACGTGGCGTTAGGCCTCATTTGTTCAATAAAAAATTAGCTCCTCTGCTATTGGTCAGTTTGGGCCCGTGCAGGTCCATAAGGCTGCTTGTCTTGGCGACTAAAAGAATTTCTGATTCATTTGTACTAAATTATTGAGTTGTAATGGTTTTCACCGAAAATTGTCTTAACGTTTTGTTTTTGGACCGGGCAGAGACCTGCGCGTTCTTTTTGTGAATTTCGTATAAGACATGCTAGAAAACAAAATGATACAAAAGATTTCAAATTCACTCAACCGTATATACCACCATGTTCGACAGTTTATCTTCATAAAAGGAAACCAGCGATTGCGAGGTCTTTTTATTAGGGCAACCTTGAAATAAATAATTCACGCAAAACATTGAGATAAACAAAGAGGGCAATTTAGCATAGTAAAGTAAAAAGTAGGACTGAAAATAAAACCTAAAATTGAGACATGTGAAGTTATCTTAAAACATGTGAAGTTATCTTAGCTTGTGAACTTAACTTAAGATCTTCTTCGTCTTTTAGTATCCCGTGCTGTTAACCACTCATTTATTGCAGTTCGCTGCCGCGAAGCGTATTAGGAGTTTTTCTACCATAAGCAAGAGAATAATATTAGAGGAATTGCCTTATTTTTGAGTAGTCGATTAGATGACTTGCAGGTAATACAACGGCCTTCAAATTCTAGTTCACCTTTTGAAAATCATATCGACAGACCTTCTTTGGCTTTGATTTGCGTTATTAATTTCGCTTTGAACGAAAACCTTTTGTATGTGACCTGAAAAGGGAACATTTGCGCATATGCGCATAAGTATTAGCCTAGC
>OMLO01003178.1_pt1 | contig 13546 bp, 16 predicted proteins | sample 1674811 | NCBI WGS metagenome assembly OMLO01 (sample SAMN06265003, study PRJEB25207) | coral metagenome | isolation source: Coral host | place: Mexico:La Bocana,Puerto Morelos, Mexico | collected 2008-11-13
TATATGCTTTTAATCATCCCAGGTGGTTGTTTGGGATTTTGTCCATCATAACAGTATGGTGGAAGAACGAAACATCGGAACCGTGGCTACCTGTTGATTGGTTTCAGATATCCGGTTAACACAAGTCTGGGAGATTAAAAAAGCAACTGTAAACAGTGGAATGACATTGTCTACCAACTTTGGTGCAGGAATTCTGAACCATCATCATGAAGAGCGAACAACTTCAGCCAGTGAGCCGGTGGGTAAACTTGAAACTGTTTCCTGTACAAGGTGGGCCCCTACGATGGTTATAAATGGCATTAAATGGCGTTATAAATGGGTAACTGGGGTTATAACAGTTATATACAGTTATAACCCTACTTATAGGAGCTAAAACTCCATTTACAACTGGTTTGGGCCCACCCTGTAGGTCTTGAAATACCTTTTCGCAACTGCCATCTAATCCACCATCGAGAGCATGTAAGTGTTTGAAAGCCTTGGTTGATATCATGCAAGACATGAAACATACTGACTAGAAAACAGCCACTAGAAAACTCATGAAATAATTTCAAGTTCTAACTTTCATTTCAGGATCCATTTTTTTCATGCGAAACTTGACAAGTTTTGAAAAACTTCCTTGGGAAGTGCATATCTCAATGGACGAGCAAATTCCCGCCCGCCGGGTTTTTCAAACCGACTTCCAGAAATTGCTTTAAGTTTTGGGTTGATGAATTATGATCAATACTTTGGACATGTGGGTTAAAACCAACCAGTGTCTATGGATACAATACATTTTTTCCAGGTGATTCTAAAATCCGTGACCCAACTTGATCCCCTAGTCAGTTGGATCGAGGTCAAGTTTTCAACCTTTGATTGAACGGGTCACGTAAACTCACCATCCTAAAAAGGTCAGTAAATTTCGTTCTTAGAACTTTGGTATATAAACTAGCTCTGGTGTATGTCATCCAGCACTTGGTGATGTAAATCAAAGGATAAACAACTGCTCTCAATTGCCACCCCGAAAACGCATGTTTTTTCCTAAAAAGGGACCTTTTCAAACATAAAGGTAGTCTTCCAACCACTATTTTTCAGGGGACATGTTCTTTTTCAGGGAGTACGTTCCTTGATTTCTACCAATTAGAGTATCTACCAGTTATTCCAAACTGGAAACCGTTTCCTCAAGTCATTTTTATCTCAGGAGAAGTCTCGCCGCTACCAGGCAGGCATGTGTGTCCGCGCGAAAAACCCTGCGTTATTTTTTGGTGGGGCTCAAAACAAAAGCCCCACAAAGGCACCTTTCGCCCTGTTGCCGCAAGAGAAGCGTCTGTGGAAAGATGGCACCCAAAAAACCTCGGGTGGTTCCAAACCAACACATCGATCCAAATCCACAAAAAATCACCAGGATCTACCTATTCCAGGTGGGCCCCCAAGAGCCAGTTACAACTTACCATCCCAACTTACCAGCCCAGGAATTTCTCCACTTCTTTGGGGTGAGTTATATATAACCCACCAGTGAGACCTTTTGTCAATTTTCGGTCAAATACTAGAAGGTGGGACCCCCCCAAAAAAAACAGCTACCGTATAAATGGAGTGAAATACTAGTTGGATGTCCCGGGAAGTTAGTGAATGGTTAGTAAGTGGGATATAACCCCAGTATATCAGTATATCCCATTTATAAGTAGGTTATGTTCCATTTATTAACCATTTACTAACTTCCTGGGACATCCAAGTAGTTGGTGGTTTCAACCCATTTGAAACATATGCTCGTCAAATCGGCAAATTGGATCATGAAACCGCATGAAACCGCAAGGTTCGGGGTGAAGAGGTGAAAATTGAAAAAAATCTTTGAGAAACCACCCCCTAAAGTTTTGGTTTGGTACCATTTGGTTTCACCCACCATCCTGTTTTTTCAGTCACCACCAGGATTCTCACATTTTGGCCCTGAAAACTAACACATCCCCTCAAAATTGATGGAAAACATGAAATGTCCTTCTAAAATGGTACCTTTTCAGGGGACATTTGCGTTCCTTTTCGGGGCGCTGCATTTTTAGGTGACCGGGGACTCTCAACCTAAACCTTCGGACTCAATGTGGGTGATGTTGTTTAGTCAGGGAACATTTACCAGGTGAAAAACAAAGTGGTCCATAATGATGTGTGGTATTGTCTTCAAATATTGGTTCCAACCCCTTAAAAAAAATAGTTAATTGGATCATTTCCCCAAACAGGGATGAACATAAAAAATATTTAAAACCACCACCCAGTGTGGTATTGTTTTCAAATGTGTTGTTGTCCAGAGAAAATGTCTAAGGTTAGTTCGACACCCTTTTGGAACACACCCCAAGCAGCCTTTACAAAAGGCGATGCTAAGTGGATCCTTTCATAGTTGTCTAAGGGGATTGCCGTTAAAGGGTTGCGTGTTTTTTGCGTCGGTAACTCATGTTTTTTGCGACGGTGGCTAGTTCTTGTGTTTTTTGCGACGGTTCCCGTGGGAGGTGTTTTTTGCAACGGTGGCGGGTGTTTTTTGCGACGGTCCTGGTGGGAGGGCATGTTTTTTGCGACGGCCGGCCATGTTTTTTGCATCGGTAGGGTGTGTTTCCTGCGTCGGTGGTGTTTTTTGCGACGGTAACCCATGTTTTTTGCGACGGTTGGCGCGGTCCCCCTCCCGGTGCTCTTTTCTGTGGGTAACCCATGTTTTTTGCGACGGCCGGAGGAAGTCATGTTTTTTGCGACGGTTCCTGCTTCTGTGTGGTAGTAGTAATAGGAGTAGGAGTAGGAGTAGGAGTAGGAGTAGGAGTAGGAGTAGGAGTAGGAGTAGTAGTAGTAGTAGTAGAAGTAGTAGTAGTAGTAGTAGTAGTCGTCGTAGTAGGAGTAGGAGTAGGAGTAGGAGTAGGAGTAGTAGTAGTAGTATAGTAGTAGTAGTAGTAGTAGTAGTAGTAATTTACTGTTGTAATTTAGTAGTAGTAATTTAGTAGTAGTAAATTTAGTAGTAAAGTAGTAGTAACCATGCCCAGAAGCAATTGTTTAGAGTTTGATTATTGGGTTTTGCAGCAGAGACATGTTTCAGGATCTTAAGTGCATTGCTGCACCTGGCATCACTTCGCATTGTGCACTTGGATGTGAAGTCTGGCAACATTTTGCGAAACCGGGTTCGCTGCCACGTGGCACTAGCAGACTTTGGCCTTTGCAGCAAAGAAGGAACCAAGATTAAGCTGAATTCAGCCTATACAAGGCCATATAGATGCTGGGAGTTGGTTCATTCGCAGACTGAGCAGATCAAAATCCATCCTGAGATGGATGTTTGGGCATATGGCTGTGTGGCCTTTGAGATCTTGAGTTGGAAAGCAAAAGGTGATTGCTATATTCTACTTCCACAAGGCTGCGCTGGTTGGTGCATTTCAAGGGAAAAGGCCTTTGAAGAGTGGGTGAGCAACCAAGCACGCAGGTTATGTTTAACGGCGCAAGTGAAGATGCGCCCACATATTGCGCACAGCTTGGCTGTACGCAACAGAACGTCAGCATGCAAGCTCCTGAGAGATTTGTAGCTTGCCCAACTGCTGCTGGGGGCCGCAGCTGGAGAAATGTGATGCGTCGTGCAGCAAACTGTGTGCTGTTCAGTACACGGTATTGCGCTGCTGCGGTTGTGCATTTGTGCTGCATTGATGAGTTCATTATTAATTAAAAGATATTGAACAGTCGCATGCATCCTTAGAAGCATCTTACCTGGTCATTATTCAAGATTCTAATAATGACCCAGTCAATCAAATATATGCCCCCTTGTTTGCTCAGAGAGAACATGACTTCAATAAGTTTGACAAGACGACAGTTAATTAAGGCAAGGACACCAAGACCCGAAAATCAAAAGAGTCAACAACTACTTATTTTTCACTATCACAAAGACAGCCAAACTTGAGTTTGAGAGTGATTCCATGTGATTCATTTGCAGCCATGGCCTCCTATGCTCACCATTGCCAACCACTTCACAACCGGTTGATTTCGACATTCAGCCAGAACAGCCGTGACTCACCTATCAATTTGAGACGGCAGTTTTTGAATTCCATTCGGAGTTTTTACTTGTTGTGTTGCTTTGTGTTGTGTGCGTTGTCAACTTGAGATGGAGTTTCGTTGCAAAAGAAACGATAAAATTAAACAAATTTTTGAAGGATGATTATCGATGATCTTCATCTTTGCCGGCAAAAGCTCCAGGTTGGGATGGGCTCCGCAGCCCTGATGAATTTCATCATCCAAGTGAGACCGATGCAGCACCAAATGCGTTGGTGCTGCATAGGTCTTGCTTGGATGACTGGCAGGCCAGCGCTCATCCAATGCTTGCTTCGACCATGCCTGCACCGTCACCACCAAAGCTGAATGGAAGAGGCTTTTCTGATGGACGTATGGACGTGATGCGATTCATCTAAGTCAGACATATGCAGCACCAACGGTGCTCGCTGCTGCTGCAGTGTACGTCTTGCGTGGATGACTGTCAGGGAAGCGCTCACGACCATGCCTCCACCAAAGCTAAATGTAAGAGGCTTTCCCGATGGATGTCAGCCACGGAAGACAACGGCTTTGGGGCCAGTGCCAATGCCCTTGTCTTGAGACATAGGCTTTGGGGCCAGCACCAACGCCAGTTTCTTCCTTGGATGATGACTGTCAGGCCAGCGCTCATCCAATGCTTGCTTCGACCATGCCTCCACCGTCACCACCAAAGCTGAATGTACGAGGCTTTTCTGATGGATGTGATGCTATTCATCTAAGTCAGACCAATGCAGCACCAATGGTGCCGGTTGCTGCTGCATGCGTCTCGCTTGGATGACTGTCAGGAAGCGCCATGGTGGTGGAGGCATGGTCGAAGCAGCCATTGAATTGCATTCCTGATTTCAAAAGCTTGGACTTGAACATGAAGGGGAATGAACGAAGTCTAGCATGGCCAATACGACCTTGCTACCGCAAGGTAGTAGTGGCCATGCGAGACCAACGGCGTTCGCTGCTGCACAGGTCTGGCTTGGATGGGAAGCATCTTATTACTAGGGCTCTGCTGGTGGAGCTCAGCTCATTGATCAATGCCTGGACTTTGAGCTTTTAAAGCCCCATGTGTTTTGGCGACCCCTTTGAGCACCAGCTTTTCTGGTCGATTTCCCTGTCCATGTTGGCCAAAGTTATCTTGGCAACAAAAAGACATCAGCGACAAGCTGTGTGGAATCGAACGTAGGGCTTCTGACTTTTGCTGCTGATAGTGAGTAAAACAGTCCGTCAAGATCACAGATGTGCTATATGCGCTGATCGCATTTTTTGGCCTGATCTTGTGTTTTTTACATTTTGATTGATTTAGAGCTTGTCATTACGCCAGGGATGTTCACCATCACTGCCAGCACGTGAGTCTAGCCCTCAGGCAGAAAAGTGGTGATTCAGCTCTTCCATCGGGTTATTTTGAACGTGGCATTTTTTCAATTTTTTCATTTTTGGGCATTAGAAAATTGGGGTTCTGCAAAAGTTAAACTCTTAACTCAAGAAAAAAAATAGAGGGCTCCTTAAGAGTTGCCTGCCGGCAGGCAACTCTTAAGACCCTCACAAACCCCTACCGATGGGAAGGCTTGTAGCCAAACTCTTAAGAATTTTTGGAAACCAAATAGGCCATCGGGGTGCATTCCTGAGGGTCTTAAGAGTTGCCTGCCCGCAGGCAACTCTTAAGGAGCCCTTTCATTTTTTTCGTGAGTTAAGAGTTTAGCTTTTGCAGAGGCATCCCTGTACCAGTCGGATTTTTGAAATTTAAGAGTTGCCTGCCGGCAGGCAACTCTTAAGGAGCCCTGGAAACCAAATGGGCCATCGGGGGTGCATTCCTGAGGGTCTTAAGAGTTGCCTGCCCGCAGGCAACGCTTAAGGAGACCAAATGGGCCATCGGGGGTGCATTCCTGAGGGTCTTAAGAGTTGCCTGCCCGCAGGCAACGCCTAAGGAGACCAAATGGGCCATCGGGGGTTTATTCCTGAGGGTCTTAAGAGTTGCCTGCCCGCAGGCAACGCTTAAGGAGACCAAATGGGCCATCGGGGGTTCATTCCTGAGGGTCTTAAGAGTTGCCTGCCCGCAGGCAACGCTTAAGGAGACCAAATGGGCCATCGGGGGTGCATCAGAGGGTCTTAATTAAGAGTTGCCTGCCGGCAGGCAACGCTTAAGGAGACCAAATGGGCCATCGGGGGTGCATTCCTGAGGGTCTTAAGAGTTGCCTGCCGGCAGGCAACGCTTAAGGAGACCAAATGGGCCATCGGGGGTGCATTTTTCAGGGTCTAAAGAGTTGCCCGCCGGTCGGCAGGCAACTCTTAAGGAGACCAAATGGGCCATCGGGGGTGCATTTTCAGGGTCTAAAGAGTTGCCCGCCGGTCGGCAGGCAACTCTTAAGTGAGCCTTTTCATTTTTTTCTTGTGACGAGTTAAGAGTTTGATTTCTGCAGCTGATTAGCCTCAACTCTTCACTTTGAACACCATCATGGTTGTCAAACATCTAACCATCATCAATCACACAAAAACCTAACCATCTAACCATCATCAATCACACAAAAACCTAACCATACTAATTTCAAAAAAATCTGCTCTTCAACCAAGTAATTTTTCAACATTTGGCACAAGCAAAAGCACGGGTGAAACAACGCGGAGCTGTGATCCCAATGGCTGATGTGAACCAGATCACCGTGGAGAAAGCCATTTCAGTGCTTAAGGGTCCCATTCCGCAGGCGTGGCACACTATCAAAAAAAATAAGGCTGGCTGTTATGGTACTGACATTTAAATTTTAACTTATTTGTCATTGTGGTTGCGCTAGGTCCGTTCAGTGGTGGTTTGCAAGTCTGTCTATGGCTTCTCGCCGGTGGTTGGGCTTCAGCGCTACCTGCCGCCTATGGACCTTTGCGAAGTTCAACCAAACGAAGAGCTTGAACGCTTGTTTGTAGTCAAGGAGCACCATTGCTTTGCAGACGCAGACAAGTGGTATTGCAAGCAGAAAGGCTGCCTGGTACACCCTGGATACCCTGGAGTGCTTTGCCCGAAGCCGACAGTTGGGCAGGTTGATGCGATGCTGTACCATGTGGGGCCTTCGACAGCTGACCTTTCCCAAGCTTTGGGTGACATCACAGCATTGCAGCCAAGGCAAGGTCTCTTTCGAAAATCTTAAACAGACAGTCTGGTGGCTTTAATTGCATAACTTCTGCAGGTTTGCGCTCATTGAGACGACCCTGTCCTCGTTCTCTACCTCGGATGATGATCTCTTCGAGGTACACCAACTAGATCTTTATGGCCGAGGTTGTTTGGAGAACCTGGTGCTGGAGTCGCCGACAAGAGCGTGGCTGCTCGTCCTTCCGAAAGGGGGGGAGGCCCTGGCATCGAAGGTGAGCGAGCTCGCTTCTGAAATCTTGATGTTGGTGAACCAGGCTTTAGCGCATGACTGGTGGCACCTTTCCAAGGCAGGGGTTTAATTAAATTTAATTGAAATAACTTTTTTGAACAATTTCAAAGTTGACAGGTGCCAGCCCATTGTCAAAAAAATGATGGTTGTGCAGGATCAGCGGAAGCGACATCACGAAAAGCCACTGAATCAACAGAAGTCGAAGGAAGATCCAGATGGCGGTGCCCCTACAATGGACGATGATTTGTTGAAGAAGGTCAGCAAGCTCTTGCCGAAAGACTTTGTGCCTTCAGACTCGAAGCTGCCTGACAGCTTTGCATCTTCTGTGCTGCCTAAGGCGCAGAACAGTCAGGCTTGCCTGGCCGCTGCCCATATCTTGGGAAACACAGCGAGGCCGAGCAATGGAACCCTGTTAATAGAGGCAGGAAGCATTCCCAAGACTCGCCCATCAACGTCCATGCCAGCCTTGAAAAGCACATCCCAGATCTTGATGTCCTCTGGTCGTGGCAAGCTTCGCTGGGTGTTGGCAGATGAAATCCTGATGGCCTATGGGTTTGACCCAGAGATTGTGACTCTTTCCTTTCTGCCACAACGTAGTCGTGGTATGGTGCTGGTGACTTGATTGGTTTAATTTAATTACCTTTCTTATGTTTGCTTTTCGATTCTGTTATCATGATTTGGCATGACTGCTGTTGCTTTGGGTTTCCTGGTATCGGCTATCTCAGGCCAACTTGTCGGTGTGGCTGTGCTGCCTAGCAATCCTTCGGGATCGCGAAGGACGAGTGCAGTGATGGTTGGTCCCTGGCAGATGGTTTTACCAAGAGATGGTTGGCAGATGGTTGGCAGTGATTGGGAAACCTATGGTTGGCAGTTCGTTGGCAGTGATAGCGTTTGGGAAACCTATGGTTGGCAGATGGTTGGCAGTGATAGCGTTTAACCTATGGTTGGCAGATGGTTGGCAGTGATAGCGTCTGGGAAACCTATCCCCAATGGTTGGCAGATGGTTGGCAGTGATAGCGTTTGGGAAACCTATGCCTAATGGTTGGCAGATGGTTGGCAGTGACAGCGTCTATGAAAGTACCTCGGATTCGGATGTGACGCGGAGAATTGATAGCGTCTGACTTGGTGAGATGGTTTGAAAAAGATGCAAGTTGGCAGCAGCTGACAAATTGTCTTGGTCCATGGTTCAAATCATCTTGGCCGCTGGTCAGTGAGCCATCCTTGTCAGTCATAGCTGCATCGGCGTCTTAACCAAGCAATGATAGTCATTGCCTTTGCCACACGGTTGCCTTGAATCATCATGGTTGCATTTGCCATTTCAACACGAGGCTGTTGGGATGGCCGACCCTTGGTCCAGCTCAGGCAGGGTGCGCGAACATGCAGGAAGCTGTTGGTGTGCAAGCATGTTTGTGGAAGCTGGGTTCTGTTTTCTGTTCCCGAACATCAGATGACATGTTCAACTGTTTGAGTTATTGATCATTTAATTTGCTTCGAGATTCTTAAGGGCTCAAGCATCAGCTTAGTTTTTGCCTCAGCCAGTCAATCATGGCAGAAGAGCAATCGCCCACAAAGCGGACGGTTGAAGATGCCGGTCCATCACGTCGAGTGAAGCAAAAGACATCATCAGATGCTATCAAGACAGGCAAGTTGTTTACGCACCCAACCCACAAGCTGATGGAGGCAGGGAACAGAACAATCGAGTCAAAAATTCGCACTGCTATTATTATTATTGATGATTCGCACTCTCTGTCACTGCATTGACAATGTGACCAGGAAATTTATAAAACAGTGGATCCCTACATCAAGTCAACAGAGGCAGGTTTGTCCTTTGCTGGCTTGCCCTACTTTGACGGGAAGGAGTACGAAGCTTGCTTGAAGCAAGCTGGTGAGTACCAATGCAACCTGACAGGAGATTTCTTCCAGAATCATTGCTACTGCCACTCTTTCCCTTGCAGCGTGGGCCGCTAGATTGATTCTGTTGTTTATTGATTTTCTATTTTGATTTTTAATTTTAATTTAACTGGCCCTTTGTCCTGACTTGTAGTTGTTCAACTGCTAGTCAATGGCAATCAAGGCCAGGTTGAGCGCATGAAGGAACACATTGCGAAAATCAATGAGGAAAGCGAGAATTTCCGTTGGCCAGCTGCAATTTCGATTGCGGCAGGCAACCCTTCGGGACTGCCTGTTAAAGGGAATGTGCAGCTTCTACACAACGATGTGGTGTGGTTTGGCTTTCTGCACTACTTGGCCGATGTGATCAAGGAGAAACTCACCAAAAAGATTATTGCATGCAGGCATGCGCTGAGGAGGGTGCAGGTGCGGTTCATCCTGTGTGATCAAGGCGTTGACCGAACTGAACAGAAAAAATGGGAGTTAGAATCCACAACGGCTTCCGTTGCCTCCAACCAGACTTTGCGTGGCTGGAAGAGAATCTGTGGCTTCGGTGAGATCAGGCAAAGCCTGAAAGAACGGTCCATGAACCATTCTGCTGAGGCAATCAGCGCATGGCTTCGTAAGGCCTGCGTGGACATCTCAGTGAAGAACTTGTCGTGCCTTCTTAGTGTCTTGGCACTTATTGTAACTTATTAAATTATTATTGTATTTTTTCGCTGAAAAACAGACAGTCTAGATTATTTAGATTTATTATTTTTAGGGTTGTCATAGCAAGGAGTGTATGACAGGGTCACAGCTGCTGGATCGCGAGTGATGGTGGCTCTGGAACAAATGGATTCCCGTTTCGAATCTTCCCATTTCCTTGCAAACACATCGATTTTGCAGTTGCTGTGTGAGCGCACCTCCACACCCAAGAATCTCTTGCTCCAAAACTCCTTGCTGGCATGGGTCATTTGCAGTCTCTCTCACAGGGCCTTGATGGAAGATGATGGAAGGCATGTGGTTCTTTCTTCCGCTGCCACCCGTGTTTCTTGGTTATATTTCATTTTTTAAAATTTTATAGAAATAAAACGCACACTTTCTTACGACAATCTAACTCCATGTGATTGCGCGCAAGCCTTTTTTCAAGGATGAGATCATCAAGCAGCTTGGATGCGAGCTGGCTTTGCGCCGGGTTGTTCACTACTTGAGCAACAAGTTAGCCAGCAAAGAAGATGCCAAGGTGCGCCTGTGTGATGCCTTCGGCACCTGGACCAGCTTTCAGGATCATTGGAAGGCGTCTGAAGAATTCCGGAAGGAGTTTTTGCGCAATTGCTCTCACCGAGAAGCTGAAGCTTGTGCTTTCGCTGAGCTGGCCATGGAGGGCTCTCTATCGGTTCACAGCATTTTGCTGGAAGCAACTTCGGAGAACTTCTTGCAGCCAGCAGAAAGCATTTTTCAACGGCCAGAGTGGGTTCAGAATCAGATCCTTGACATTGAAGAGCTCATGAAAGACTCGCTGCCTGATGCAACCGAGGATGCCGCTCAAGAGGCTGCAGAGAACAAGTTGGAAGATGCATTGGATACTACGCCGCAGGAGACAAAGGAGACAAAGCCAGTCCAAATGCCATCCGAAGAATTTCCTGAGATTCCTGTGGCAGACATGGTGCAGGCTGAAACCAAGGAGAGGCGTTCGTATTTCAAAATCCTCGACATCCCAGAGTGGGCGGAAGATTTGCTTCAGAAGGTCAGCTTGCCAACCTTTGAGCATTGCCTTGCCCACGCCAAGACATGTCCAATCCCCAGTGGCCCAAGTGATGATTCAGATTCATGAGTTTCACCGCACGCAAGTGATGATTCATGCCACAGGTTTGCTACTTCACCGCACACAAGTGATGATTCATGCCACAGGTTTGCTTCACCGCACACAAATGATGATTCATGCCACAGCATCGCTTGCTGCTGCTCAGTTGGCTCAGATTCAATTTCGGTGATTGATTGGCCTACCCCGGGGCCCCATGGCGCCGAAGGTGAAGAAGGTGAAGAAGGTGAAGAAAACGCCCAAGGCAATGAAGGCGAAAAACAAGAACAAGCCGAATAAAAATGAGATGAAGGTGTCGAAGAGCAAGGCCCCAACACCTAAACGGAAGGTCACAAAGCCAATCACGCGAGAGAAATTCCGTCTGAAAAGTTTTATTGACAAGTGTTTGTATCATGCAAACTTGGTGGTGGCTCCTAGCCTCAAGACAATCTCCTTGGCAACAACACATTCTGGGCACCTTGGTCAAATTAATTAATTTTTTTAATATTTTTCTCCTTGACAGTGCAAATAGATGATGAACGTGTTCCCCAAGGTCTGGCATGCCTTCTGTTGTCGCTGAGCGGATCCTTGGCAGCTTGGTGCAAATCTCCAAAGTTTATCAACTTTTGAATTTCAAGTTTTGAATTTCTCAAGTTCGTCAATGAGATATCAGATGGATTGAAAACATGGGTTCAGGTGGTGCTGGAAGCGTCGAAGAAGTTCTCGCATGCGAGATTAACCCAGCAGCTGCATTTGCTTTGGAAACCAATGCGGCCCCCAAGCACATCTTCCAGGACTCCACCGCACTGGTGGATGACTCGGCCTCAGCTTGGTGCTTTAAGCATGGAGCCCGCTGCAAGAAGAACTTTGTGAAGAGGATAGATCTTTATATTGCAGGATTTTCCTGCAAGGCCAATAGTTTGCAGAATTCGGAGCGCTTCACCAAGTCGCCTTTGGCTAGTTCCCACTATGAGAGCTTCCTGGACTGCACCCGCTTCATCCGGAAGTTCAATCCATTGTGGGTGATCTTGGAGAATGTCACTGGGATCAGCCTTCCCACCTCCAAGGGTAAAACTGATTCGGTTCTTGACCATGTGATGAAAGAGCTGCATTCAGTCGAAGGGTACTTATGGCGATACGAACACCTGGACTCTGTGTGTCTACCTGATAGTAGACCACGAGTTTACTTCATTGGCACCCGTCAGAGCCAGCATCACATGGATAAGGCCTCAACTTTGCTGTCAGAGCTGAAGGCAGACTGTGAGCAGTGTCCGTGCCATCACATTGATGGGTTCTTGTTACCCAATCCTGAGAAATCACCGTTCTTTGACCCTTGCATTGCAGCTTAAGGTTTTTCAATGATTTTCTCAAGCTTGGACAGCTTGCTCTGACCTGCGTTTGTCCAGGAAAGCTTCGATTCGGATGATGATCAGACTCTGTCTGAGCAGGAGAAGGAAGAGCGCCGTGCGTGCTACATGGTGGCGTTGTCCAACGCTCGCAAGAAAGCATCAGCAAGATCTTCGAACAAGCTGCAGGAAGAATTTGTCCTTCCACCAGAGGCTTCTCGAGAGTCCAGGTTCATGAAGACAGGGTCTGCATGGTTCAAATCACAGCTGGACATCTACGAGGCCATGACGAAGCAGATGGCAACATCGGAAGGGCCATTGCTGACGGACCCACATCCTTTAGCTGATGTGTCTTGGAGCTTAGGATCCCCCAGCAACAACAACCACGAACATACACTCAAACTAAACCAAAACCAACCAACCAACCAAACAAACTAACAAAACAAAACAAACAAAACAAAAACAAACAAAAACAAACAAACAAACAAACAAACAAACAAACAACCTTGTACAAACAAACAAACAAACAAACAAACAAACAAACAACCTTGTACAAACAAACAAACAAACAAACAAACAAACAAACAAACAAACAAGCAAACAACAAACAAAAATCAAACAAACGGCAGCAAAAAGCTGATGAAATGTCGGGATTCTGCCTTACACCAGGACCACAATTATTTGATTCTATCCCCCTACTATGATAATAATACAGGGCATTGCTCCATCTATTACACCAAGGGTTTGCATGTCGAAGACACACTCAACAACATCAATTGTTAAGGGGAACGACTGTTTCTTAAAACCTCCCCCAGTTTTTGGCAAATTCGAAGATTTTCCAAAATCCCCGTTCCATTTCAAAAAATGTTTTGATTGAACCCCATTGAACAACTTGGTTGGTGGTTGGTTGGTTGGTTGGTTGGTGGTTGGTGGTTGGTTGGTTGTTGTAGGTTTGTTGGTTTGCTGCAGGCCAGCTGCTGTCCAGCAGCCCTGGCTGTTGTTGTTGTTGTTGTTGTTGTTGTTGTTGTTGTTGTTGTCGTTGTTGTTGTTGTTGTTGTTGTTGTTGTTGTCAATAAGTTTTCAAGCGTCAACCCACCATTTTTTTTTTTGGGGGTTTTTCCCCTTTTTTTTTTTTTTTTTGTTTATTGGGAAAAAAAAAA
>OMLO01003179.1_pt1 | contig 13545 bp, 9 predicted proteins | sample 1674811 | NCBI WGS metagenome assembly OMLO01 (sample SAMN06265003, study PRJEB25207) | coral metagenome | isolation source: Coral host | place: Mexico:La Bocana,Puerto Morelos, Mexico | collected 2008-11-13
TCATTCGTTAAAGGCTGTAGTTTGGCAGCCGAAAGCTTATTTTTAACAAATTTTTAACCAGAGAACGCTTCAAAAACATTTACATTACTTCTAAATACATAAAGTTTATAATTTACTAAGGTCCCATCGCACTGCGCCGGAGGAGTTTGAAAACGGAGATTTCACTCTGAAAACGCATCAGATGTCTTCTGTCCACGCTACGCAGTTATCACCGATCTTTTTTGGATTTGTGCTCGAGAAAAACTCAGTCAGAGAAATGTCATGATTATCATGACACTATCATTTTCGAAAAGCTCCGTTTTCAAAACGTTTTTCTTCCACACTAAAACCAAAAAAAAAAACGACGTGGACGGTTTTTTAACCGTAGAAAAATAGCTGCGTTTCTTCGGCGAAGTGTGTACCGTGTCCACGTTTTAATCACTTGGCCACCGACAAAGAAAAACGATTTGTTTAAGGAACTGACTCTCATTAACTCGATTTTTATGTTGTGTTGGTTATCTAGTAGACTAGCTGAATGATGTTATGACTTCAGAAAACAGAATATAATTTGAAATTAATCCTCTATTCGCTTTCGTTTGCCTTCTTGCCAAAAATAAAACTAGAATCGCATTTTATTTGGCGGTAGCGACATGGACATTTCAATTTTTGCTGTCTCCATACATAAAAACCGTTTGTATTTTCGGCAACAGGTGTAAACTTAGATAATAGGTATACTACCTACGAAAGGAACGAATAAAACTATAATTAAATGAGTTTGAAAATAAATTAGAAATTCCATTTTTTGACTCAATGACTGCGCGAGATTTCGGGTTGCAATTTTGCAAGTTCCTGTTAAATTACCTACAGGTACATAAAATGAAATTAACTACCGCTTTGACTGTTTGCGCCAAAGGCTTCCTTACTTGTCCCTAACTCTACATTTTCGTCAATCAAAAACGAGTTTTGAAGACAATCAGCTCTGTTTAAAAGCTTATAGGTTTTTACATTCATCTTGATATTTTATTTCAAGAAGTAGACATGATCTTTTGTGAGTGCAACACATTCCGTCTTTTGCGCAAGTTACTAGGGGTAAAATAAAAAACTTGCAATTAATGGCCATCGCTATATATATAATTTCTCAATACAACTTCAACAGAGATTTAACAGGTGACAAGAATAAATAAGATATATAAATTATTAAGGAAATATTTTTCATTATGAACTAAAATCCCAACTGATGACCCCGCGTCACTACCAAGTAGAAATTTGAAAACGCAGCTTTGTTTCTAGAGCTAGGTCTACCATCCACACTAATCCACCACGAAAACGGAGCTTCGAAAACGCGAATACAGTGATCGAAGCGTCAAAAAAGCAGGCAAATTTTAAGATCGCTATTGAAAAACAAGACCATTGTCTCCAAACAGGTAATTCCTGTCAGAATCGATGACGTCAGTGGAGGGAAGTGGGCCGCTTTGATCTGGAAACTAAATTGAAAAACAACAGAACAGTAGAGGATTTCATCTGCATTGCCACCGAATTGTGTATTCATCGGCCCGCTCAGGAAAAGGTAGTCTAATCGCTCGGTGAAATGTCCGCTTCGCTGAGCGATGGGGAGTTCTTCGGGTTAGGGACAAGCATGGTAGTCCTGCTGATAGTGGGCTGTGTGTTTCAGGCCTTCACGTTGCTGGTTTTGATGCAGCCGGCGTTTAAACAATTCGATCTGTCTCCATATTTTCTTAACATCATGCTTGCCAATAGCGTGGTTGTATTAGTGGATTTTCCACCCACTATCGCATCTGCCTGGGCTCAGAAAAACATGCTTGGAGAGATATTCTGCCAGGTAAGACAATAGCCCTAATGCGAATTCACGTCTGACTCGCTAAAGTGAGTAAAAAATTGCAACGACCGTTTACTAAAACATGGAAATACAACGACAAAAATGTCGAATTACTGATGCGCTATAGTAAACTATGTTAGATAATTGACGCTAATTTTCGCTAATTTTCTCTTATATGTAGCAGCATTTTGTTTATCAGAAGTTCTATCTAATTAACGACGACTAAGGCAATGAACTACTTGTTTTTCTTTGGTAAGAAAAATTTTAATTCTTTCCTGTTTTTTTTTGTGAATGTTTTACTAAATCGATATCACGACCTAACCATGAATATCCGAATATCCGAATGTCGTTTTGGCAATACTTGCTCCATTTGCTCTGTACGCGATTGCCCTCTAATTTGGCATGACATATTTCAGATATCTTGTGATCGCCGTAAACATAATATGCCTGTGCCGAGCAACCTCTAGTAATATCAAGGATCAAAACACTGAGAGAGCTGAACCGGCGAGATGTTCTTGGAAACGGCGTCTTTGGCACTTTCACCTAGAGAAGAGAAAAGGTCTTTGGTATCAGAGTCACTAGGGTTCGGTGGCACCTTACCGAAAGTGCTACATTGAACTTTTGGTGCACAAATCAAACCATCACTGTACGTAGTCAGTATGAAGCAAACCGCCCGAGGTACTTGCCTCAGTCACTTTTTTTTTCGTTATTGTTGTTTTGGCGGGGGAAAGCAAAACACTGCTTAATACCTATAGGAAGAGACTCATATTTTTTTTTCTGGCTACGGTCCTGATACCACTGTGAAGAGAAGATACTCTAACAACACTATACTAGCGAAACTTGGTCCTCTCAATCGCTATACGAGCACTGTTTTTGGCCTAGATAACCAGTCAGTCGCTTTTTTTTTCTATTTAATAAGACCACCTTGTCCTGAAATACGATTACAGTGAAACCGCCAACTGCCCACCAAGAATTTGGTGGTATGAACAAGGTGGTCTTATTAATAAACACGGCCTAACAAGCTATAAGCGTAACCATTATTTCTCACAAAATTTATCTTTAAATTATTTTAAAACCTTTTTTTTCATGTTTTCATCACAGTTCAACGGGAAAACATCATTTGCTTTTGCGAGACTGTTTCCGCAATAGTGTCAACTCGTTCAGTACGGGCCTAAGGCTGTACTGAAAAGAAACTTGTTGTACTGATTTCATGCCCAGTGCTCAAGGATAACCTTTTTGTTGTCGATTTCTTGTTATAACAAGACACATTACTCTTACAAAGCCTTCCCAGGAAGAAGTGAGGGCATCCCGGAAAACGATGCAGAGCAGTGCCCTACGATGAACTAGTTTTCTGTCCAGGAAAGAGTAGCCCTAGTCCTTTCGGTTTCAAGCCACGAAAATCGTTCCTCGAGTCTTAGTTCCTTACTGCGCAAGCTTGACGTAACTAGTGACTCTAGAGGGATTCGTTGCAGGCTTGATTTTGATTGGTTAAAGAAACAACAATAGAACTTAGCGGAAGTAGAACATCAGCAACTCTATTGATAAACGTGTAAGTCAGCTAGGCGTGCGCAGTTCAACCGACAGTACTATACTTTTGGACTTCCAGACAGAACTTTCCAGGGTCGCTGATTTCGCGACCGCTGGTCATGTGTAACGAAGGCTCTGGAAAGAAAGTTAAGCGCGGGCGTTCTCAAGCACTGGGATTAGAACTTTCTTACTTGTTAACTAAGGTACCGTTTCATTTTCTTTTAGAATGTAGGTTTCCTGTCGTGTGTCGGGTGCATATCAACCGTTGTCACGTTGGCAATGTGTATCCTGAAGATCCACCGCAAGCTGAGCGACGACGACATGGAACTTGAAATGGCTTTTGCCGAGCGAGATACCTGGGAACGTCACAAGATCATTAAGACGTTGACGGGCACTTGGTTGTACGGGATTGCCATAATGTTCCCTCCCTTAGTGGGCTGGGGCTCATTCAACTTTGAATCAGGTGACACAGTCTGTGCTCCGAATTGGCGCGAACACAACCCCGCCGGACGCATCTACTTAGTGCTGTTGGTCATATTTGCCTTCGTAATTCCCGTAGGAATTTCCATAGCCTACTTCGTCAAAGTGTACCAGAGGTCGTCGTATGAACCAGACGTCAACGCGACAGCGTCAAGGGACCGTAAAAGGGCAAAGAAAGCAGTAATCACGATATCAATAGGTCTAATCATCTTCGTTGTCGGTTGGACGCCATATTACGCTTGCGCCATGATGTCCGTGTTCGGTGGCCCGGAGATGTTCGATCCCGCGACATCATTCATCCCTGGAATACTCGCCAAGGCTAGTGCCGTCTTCAACCCGCTTATCTGCCTGCTTGTTAGCAAACGGTGAGGAGAATTTAGAAAATGACAGTTAATATCACACATATCCTGACCTGTAACATACCGCGTTTTCGTGTTAGCTGACAACAGGGGCACTTATTGTAAGGAGCGCTAAACTTGACCCATAACAGTGTATTAACTGAATTGAATCGTGCCCCGATTAAACTAAAAGCAAAACCACTTGCGGTCCAAATCAGTACTAATGAACAGGTCTTCCCTAACAAGTAACAAACACCACAGCGATACACTAAAGCGATACTCTTAAAAGTATTCTTGCGTCTGGGCGTTGGCCTTTGGCTCTTATTTGGGAGCTTAGGCAATGTCGATGGCGACGCCAAGAACTAATAAAACTACTAAACTAATAAAAAAATATATTAATAATTTGCCTTTGAATTTCGCAATTATGTAGATTTGTTGGGTACCCCAATTGGTCTAAGAACCCGCTCAAACTAAAAAAAATATGTAATGCAAGCGATCAATTCTTTAAGAAAATATGAAACCTTAGACTTCTTGACTCCTGTTCCCCACACTAAAGAGAATTTGGTCATTTCACCTTGTTGTTTTGCAGAAGACGGCTACGAAATGTACAAAGAATTAAAAAGCACGTGCACAGCTATTGTCCCGCCCGTTAAACCTTAAGTTTGGTGACGTTCTCGTTGCCATTGTAGTCGTGGTTTGCCTAAGCTCCTGACTGTCGGACCGGAATGACTGACTGATTGACTGTTTTGTATTTTTACAGGTTCAGAACCGTGGCCTTGAAGGTTATCTGTGTGTGCCGTAAGATTGAGACCGAACAAGATGACCTGTCACACATCAGGCAGCTGCCACCTTCCATGTTGATGCGGCGAAACCTCCACGAGGAACTGAGACGCATGGAACGCATGCGCCGCTATCAACGGACCCGAGCCGAAGCACGACTCATGAGGATATACGGATTGGATTGTCCAGAAAATCGGGAGACTTCAGTTTAGGTGAATTTGATTGGTTAAAATAGAACTGACGTTAAATAAGAAATGAAATAGAAAAATAATGAGACGAGTTCCATTAAATAGACTTTTTAGGATAACTGCAGAAATTCTCGCGCCATCATTCCCTAATTTTTCATTGTCAATAAGCGGACAGACACATGAATATATAATTTATGCGATGCGTCAACAAGCGAAAGTGCGTCTTTCATGCGTCTGTATTGTTATTGACGATGAATTTCGTCATAAATTTGTCAATCCACTCGGCTATCGCCTTGGATCCAAAGCTACTTTGACAATGTTACAACAAAATTCATGAACAATAACAAGACAGACGCATGTAAAACTGATATCAATTTGTTAAACCGAAAATAAGTGCACAATCTTGATTGATGCCAGTTACCCTGCAGGAGATTTTTTGTTTTTGCTTAGACGCCATCTTGGATTGGTAATGAGTGGGTCAGTCGTTTCGCCTGTCTCGCTTTACCTTAATGGTTTTCGGTTACAAATCCTGTCTTTCCTGTCTTCCTTACCTAAGATAGCGGCCTAAAAACTCAAAATATACGGTATTTGCTAGCTAAGTACACATCTATATGTAGTACAGACTTATACCAAACATACCTATAAACTTAAATGTCTGATTTGCACTTGTACTTGCAAAGAAGAAAAAGTGGAAAGTAAACCTGCTGATTGTTTTGATCTATAAACTAGCACGGTGATTATTTCATGAATAGTTTTATTTCTCATAAAGTAACAAACGAGTGCCTCATACGAGGGGATCATATAAAACTCTGTTATTTTATTGGCTGGTTCTACTGAGACAGTACCCGTGTAGAGGGTACGTCTGAATGGTTTGGTTGTGTAAATAATCGTTTGCTTAATTTCATTCCTCGCTTTTCATCTCTATTTTAAAAGATCAATTCACCCTTGATTAGCCCTTGCTAGAGTTATAATATCCCGCTTTCCCAAAAGCATCGCTGACACGGGTTTACGGTCTACGTAAGCGAAGGTTGAGGTTTATGCATAATACTTTTCTTGATATTATCTTATTTTATCCCTGATTGTAGATAAATATATGTTATTTGCCGGCTGGAAGGTCCGTAAAAACTGTGACCGAGGCAGTTGAAAAGGCTGCCCTCAGCCTGCGGGCTCGGGCAGCCTTTTCAAGTCCGAGGTCTCTTATTAAAATTAGCAGTCAAAGTTATGTTGAAAAATTTACAATTTTGGGCAGGAAGCCTTTGAATCATTTTATAATCTAAATATCTACATTTGTAAAAACAAATGTGTTTCTTTTTCCTTGTTTGACTACAAATAAACTGTCGTTGTTGTTGTTCTTGTTATGAATTCATTCTTGTGTTTAAAACATACCTGCTTATATTTTCTGCACGGAGGTTTCGAACAGACCACAGGAGAAGAAAACATGCTGAACGTGTAGTTACTGCTGTCTTGATACCACAGCCTTACCCGGTCAGCAGGATTCCCCAGTCGAGCCCATTCACGTGCAAGATTCTGCCCTAAGTGATACAGCGAAAAAAGAAAGAGTCCAGGCTTAGGCCAAGCTCAGACACTTAAATATCTCATTTACCGTAGCATGATGTGACTAAGATTATTGCTAAAGAATTTGTCACTCCCACCCTCAACCCCGTTCCCAGGGCTTTTCCCTTGAAGGTCCACCCACCTTCGCCCCACCCACCTTCAAGGGAAAAGCTCTGGGAACGAGGTTGTCCCACCCTGTATTCGACATCAGGCGCCCCGCTCCTGCCCACATCTAGTCTCCAGAATTTAAGGAGTGAGTAAATTTGGGTAGGAAATCTAGATTATCCTCAATCTTCAGTCCATTCCCAAATTTCCGCACTCTTCTTGATCCTTTTTGAAACACGGTCTTTTTCCCATTGACTCGACGATTAAACGCAGATTTTGTTTTGCAGCCTGGGTGGGTGCCTCATTTCACTAGGATGTATGTGGGGATTGATCATGAAGGGAAACGAAATTGACAGTGATATCCTTAAAATTACATAGAGAAACACTAGCAAAAAAAGAAACGAAATACAGCGGACAACATACCAACTTGGCCTTTGAAGGGAGCATTGGGATACATCTCTCCAAATTCTAGGAAGCCGTTGTCCGGGATGCACTTCTCAGCCCACATTTGAGCCAGATTCCCTAAGTCTTCATTCCAAAACTATAAACAAAAAAACTCATATCAGTTACTTTGTGGAAAAAGATAAGCCACAACAAGAGAGGAGAGAGATTTGTTTCTCGGTAGAACCTAGTTCACCTCTTCGGTCATGTTTGTAACTAGCCAACTGGTCTGCTTCCCGCCAGTTGGGATTTTAAAGTCTGTTACGTTTAATTGATACTTATTTCTTTCAGTTTTAAATGCATGGCATGCTTGTGAAATAGCTAGGTGTGGCTAAGCGTAATGACTACTGTGAACAAAAACAACAAAGACTTTTTCTCTTTAGTTTTGAAAGAACCGATAAGTTCAAAACCGCTACACTGTGAGGGTTGTCTGGAATGGCTCCGAAATACCTACTGTGTCGACTCACCGCTGATTTAATCCGTCAGTCCAATTTTCGAATTAAAACGGCAGTTTGAACTTAAATTACAATCCCACCTCTTGTAGCTCTACTCAAAAAATCTCCTTGCACCCTGTCTAACCCGATCAAAACAACGCCAGTAAATGTTTACCACAATGATCTTTAGTGAGTGAGAAAATATATATGTGTTATCAATATATTAAACCCTTAGACTTAATTATCCGTTTGTGATATCAGGCGTATGAAATCACATATAACTGAGTTACAAACAACACATAGATTCTTACCATATACTCCATATTTGCGGCGGGCGGATTCACCAAACTTCGGAATCTATTGTGCTCATCGACAAACTCTTCTTTCTGTTTTGGAGTGAGCCGTGAAAGGGCGTATTCCATGGGCATAGGTTTCATAGGTCCCATTGACGAAACTGTGGATACAAGGACCAGGATGAACGAAAGCCTAGTTGTATTACATTTAAACAATGAGTGTTTGTCCATTCGGGCGCAAAAAGGTATTAGGTAAAAAGGAAAAAAGATAAGTTTCACAGCACTAAGTTGGGCGCGTTCCATAGTCTTCAGCTAACAAGCATTAAATTAAAATGATCACCAGAAATTTGTGACAGTATTAACAAATGTTTTCACACCTTTAGCGATGCGCCACCACCGTAGTTTTGAACCTCGAAATCATATACATCCAAGCAAAGACTTTATTGTCATTTAAAATATCGTTTTAGGTAATTTTGGTGTTTTAGATTGTTTTTAACGAATACTGTTGAATACTGGGGTAATTATAGAACGCTTTTAAAATTAAATTTATTAACTAGCTGATCTGTGGCTTAGCCATGTTCGTATCGAACACCTGTTACCGACAGCGAAACTGTCAGTGCTGTCAGTGCTAAACTCAAAATATTAATTCTCCTTGTCTATTACCATACGTTTCTTCTCTTGTCAGTATTGAGAATTTTGTCTCACACTTGAAAAGAACCCGCAGTTCGTCTATTGACAAGAAAGAATTGTATCGGTGGGGGCAACTAGACTTAATTGCTCTTTGCAAAAAAGAAAATATTGCTAAATAACTTTCTTTTGATATTTTCCCCAAACATGACGCCCAATTCCAGAAAGTTCGTTTTCTCATTTCCACTTTCCAAGTTTCTAACGCTCTCAAGTGCCTTTCTGTCCCCATTATATTTATTCCCCAAAATGAAGATTTGCAATGGTTACCAGTCTCGCGCGCAACTTCATATGTACACTGGTATAATCAGCATCTTCACACTGACCTGTTCTCCGGAAAAACATGATTGGGTTTATAATCGAGCGGGGAGCAAAAAATATACACGGAGGAGAAGCTGGGAAGATTTATTGTCTATCATTGCACTGTCCTCTGCGGAGAAGAGCCACCTTCATAATGATGATAAAACATGGGTTTTTGACCAATCAGAGCGCGCGCAGGGAGCTATGTATGTTATAACAGTGATAAAACACTCCGGACATTTGACAACACTCGAGAAATGTGGAAAATACGAGCCGCATTTCCCTGGCGTTCTCAAATGCTCGTCGTGTTTTGTCACAGTGCAATACACGGCTTAGGCTTCTTTATTTGTTAAATGAATACTCACTAGACAAAAACAGCCGCCGCATCCGAAACGCATTAATTTGGCCGAGGTGCTAACCGACTAGAGGCTACCACGGCAAATACCTTGACCTCGAGTCGTTTCATACTAATCTTGTCTTTCTCCAGTCACTTTATCAGTATTAAATTGAGCATGCTGGAAAGTATCTCTGACAAGAGGTCACTTTTCTTGTTCGGACCTCGCACACTTGAAGTTTCAAAAGTTAAATTTTGCGAAGCGCGGGCGTTTGTAAGAGCGGTTTTTGAAGCGTTTGCAAAACAGTAGTGATGCTAATAGTTCTGACAATGTCCGATTCCTATTAAATCTGACAACTCATGCAGACGGAGATTCGTCTGCCAGCTATCTATTTCTCAGTTCCAAGAATTTTCCTCCACCGCAAGTCAATTTCCACAATGCCACAGCCGGCGTTGAACAACTTGCAGTAAATTCCTAAGACCGAGAGATTTTTTTTCTTTCAACAATTGCCAAGATTAATTTAGGCTTCGGAACTACTTTTAAAACCAGGGTATTTTCAGTTTACATGACATCATAGGCAATGTCTTGTTTGAATGCCCGCGGTCCGCCTCCCAATGCTGAAAATATATAGTACCACGAAAGGATCACAAATATTCCCGACAAAAATTTAGACGGATACGAAAGAACAGTAAAAGATTAGCGTAGAAACCATACAACACCATAAAGAGCAGTATTAATAAAAAAAAATTAACTGGAGGAGTTAATACCGTGAGAAAAATGGAACAAAATTACAAACTTTCCACATTTCTCGACCGTTACGTGGCGGCTGGTATTTTCGGCGGTCATCGTTAATTTTGACTGTTGACTGGGGACCATATTAAATTTCGATGCCGGGGGTTTGCAAATTTCAACACTCCCAATTCTTTTCGTTTTTGGGTGGCTAAAACAACGAGCTATGTAACGGGTGCTTTTTCCGATTTATGGTAGTTTTTAGTTTTTAATAAAAAAAAAGGAAAAAGAAGATAGTCTTCTGTAAGAGAGTTTACATGCATCATACGTAGGTCGTAGACAGAGGTCAAAGATGCCTTATTTATCGGATAATTAAATTTGCGTACCTTCGAAAAACCCGAGCTGACTCGACGTAAGCCATGTCAATTAATCGTGGTTAATTACCGCAATACTAATTTCTCGTGTCTTGAATCAAATATATGAACCGTCCACAAGTCGAACGTTCAAATTGATCATATGACCCTGTGCGTACTCTGATTGGTCAAAAACCGATGATTTAACAGAGTATAAAACATAGAAAAAGCGTGGTTTACTGGCAGTTTGGCCAAGTAACCTCATTTTTGCTAGACATGGTGAAAATATATTATTTGCATAAAGAAATTTGTGATGGAGTTCTGAGGCAGTGACGAGATTTCCAAGGCAGTGATGGAGTTCTGAGGCAGTGACGAGGCACGTTACACTTTATTGGTATTAAATTGCGTCAATTTGTCGATATGCATATTTTGTTGTTTCTACTGGCTGCGTGTAAAATCTATATCATAAAGTAAATAAAGAAGCCTGTGCTGTGTATTAAACTGTGATAAAACACTCCGGAATGCCCGTCATATTTTCTCACAGTGTGATAGACGGCTTAGGTTTCTTTAGAACTCTCTCACTCCCGAGAGTGCCTAGCCTCCCACACAGGCGTTAAGCCTAAGAACGCCTGCGTGGGAGGCTAAAGAGTGCCAAGTGGCACAAAATACCATTACATGCTCAATGTTTGGTCAATTTTTATTAAATTTGAACAGCGTCTTGGACAGATCTGTCTTTTGAAAGCATAAAATCTTAACCCCTCCCATGATATGAGACTTGATTAACCACCCCTACAATTTTTGCATTTTTTTCCTCTTAGAGTTTTTAGTTTAAGTTAATCAGTCTGACAATACCTCACACATCAAAGGCTACAAATTGAAGAATAGTTTGGGGGAATACCCCGACTACAGCCTGTTGAGAGTACGACATTTTTCAAAGTTTGTCATTTTTTGGTTTTAAATGGTTTTCAATTCAAACTGTGGCTTCCTCTATGGCTGTTCAGTATGATTTATGGTATCCCACAAAAAGATATAAGGTGGTTTTTCCCATTCACTAAACAAAAGTAGCCTCCGTATCCGAACCTCACTAATTTGGCCGCGGTGTTAAACGACTATAGGCTAGTACGGCAAATATTTTGACCTCGAGTCGTTTCATATTAACTGGTCTGTCTTCAGTCATTTTATCAGTATCAAATTAAATGTACCTAGTAGACCATGCTGGAAAGTGTCTCTGACAATTGCAAGAGGTCACATTTCTAGTTCGGACTTCACGGAGTTCAAGTATCAAAAGTCCGTTAAATTTTCAGAATTTTGCGAAGCGCGCGTGTTTGTAAGAGCGGCTCTTGAAGCGTTTGCAAAACAGTAGTGAAATTAATAGTTCTGACTATATCCGATTCTTATGAAATGTAGCTATCTATTACTCAGTTCCAAGAATTTCCCGCACCGCAAGTGAATATCCACAATGTTATAGCCGTTGAACAGCTTGTAGTGTTAAGTCCCAAGACCGAAACGTTTTTTTTTTTCTTTCAACAAATGTCAAGGTTAATTGAGGCTGCGGAACTACTCAAACACAAAATCCTAGGCAATGTCTTGTTTGAATGCACGCGCAGTGCTGAAAATATATGGTACTAAGAGAGCGTCACAAATATTCCCAAAAACAATTTAGAGGTACGGATACCAAAGAGGTGAACTAATTAGATTAGCCTGGAAACCGCGCAACAAAACAACTGCAAGATTTGATACCGTGAGAAAAATGAAAAAAAGGTAAAACATTTCAAATTTGTTGACCGTTACGTGGCGGCTGGTATGTTCGGAGGTCATCCTAAATTTCGACGGTTGAAGATCATCTTAAGTCTCGTTGCCGTCTACAATTAAGAAGCCTAAATTCCGTTTTTGGGTTGCTAAAACAACGAGCTATGTGACGGGAGCCTGGTCCTATTCATGGAAGGCTTTTTTAGTAAGAAAAAAGGAAAAGTGTCCTTAATCAGAGAGTCCACATGCATCACACGTAGATCTTAGACCGATGTCAAGGCCGCGGAATCAAGGATGCTCTGTTTTATCGAAAAATTCAAAAAGCCGTGTCAATTATCGTGGCGTTAATTTCATTAATTACCGCAACACTAATTTCTATTGTCTTGAACTAAATATGAGGCGACACAAGTCGAACGTTCAAATTGATCATGAGCTGATTTATATTGGCCAAAAATAAGCACCTTGAATCGTTTGATATCAACAACCAGGTTAACAAAGGCAAGCATGCAAAATACAGAGAAGTGAGTGAATGATGCATAGAACCCTGTAAGGAGGATTTACACAATGACATGAGTTACCAACCGATGTTATCATATTTCGCAGTGCGCCAAAATTGAAAATCTTGAGACCAAAGCTCATTCAATCATGACAACTGTCTAACAACCTCCACTTATGCATCCGCCAGCGTATCCAAGTAACTTTCAAGTTAGTGTTTTCTGACTCCCCTACCATGGAGGCGTATCAAAAATGCGCGACTGGCGTTTTTCTTCGCGAGACCGAGTAACAAGCTCGTAAACCAATCGGGTTCGGGACTTTGTTATCAGTCTTTCACGAAATCGAGACCTCACATAACCGCATAACGACACAAGACCCGTGAAAATTCAACAGAAACTTGCGATACCTAGTCGCCACCAATCCACCCCTCAGGATCGCCACGCAAGGCGTTGCGTGACGACCCAAAAACGACTGCGGAGGGAGACTACTCCATGAACTAATGTAATGCGATCTTTATTTCCTAATGCAGTAACTGCCTACTCAGTGATGATATGGTAAAAAGGTTTATCTCTTTCAGCCATGACAGAAGCTTTCATTTTCGGACATCATCAATTCCTCGGTACTTTTCATTATCCATTACCTTTTGTACTCTCCAGACTCAATTGCGAGACGCCGACAGACCATAAACAACTCCGTCCCTACTCTAAAATTAGGCAACGACGAGTCATGGTTTACAATTCAACTTAAAGAACAAGAAGAATCGAGACAAAATGTATCAAACTATTTTTGTTAAGCTCATTACGTGAGAAGCGCAGTTGGCAAGTGAATGCAATTTAAAAAATACTTGAGGAATGTATTGTAAGCCCGGGGGGGTACTCCCTTATATGGGCTATATAGGTATGTGCGGTCCCAAAGGGTATGGTTTTTCAGCCGTTTTGGTCATA
>OMLO01003181.1_pt1 | contig 13541 bp, 7 predicted proteins | sample 1674811 | NCBI WGS metagenome assembly OMLO01 (sample SAMN06265003, study PRJEB25207) | coral metagenome | isolation source: Coral host | place: Mexico:La Bocana,Puerto Morelos, Mexico | collected 2008-11-13
AGGGCACGTTTAAATTTCCAAGCTTTTGCGTTGCGTGACTAAAATGACTGCCCGAGAAGGCTGTTGCGTGGGTCAAACAATGAGTAATCACTTCGGTTTTTTGCTAAATGAACAATTCTTGCACTAGAAGAAATATTTATTTCAACGTGTCGGAACTCTAGCATAATAAGGTTACGTTTCAACAACACAACTCAACGACAGATATTTTTGTTACTTTACTGCGGCCATGTTTGTGCCCCTCCGAGGCACAAACATGGCGTCTCCATACAAAGCTCTATAAATCTGGGTAAAACACTACTCCGAATAACTCGCGAATGAAAAACAGGCAAGACCTAATTCTTGGCGAAGTTGTTTATATATTTTTCATCTATCATATCCCGTATTCGTGACTTTATTTATCGTATGGTTACGATTTTTACGTTTGATCACCTGATAGGTGAAAAACAGCAATAATTATCTTGATTGAATACCATAACATGCCATAGTATCCCGTGTCATACCACACCATGCTATACCATGTTACCATACCATATCATACCATACCATGCTACCATACCATAGTATACCATACCGTACCAGATCATGCCACACCATACGTAAGGTTTATCTAGTGATATACCGCTAAATATCCCACGAGTGCCTTAATTTTTCAGTATTCCCAGGAGCCTTCGGCGGGTTACATGCAAAAACAATATCAAGTCATGAAAAGCATATTGTTGGTATGCCACCTTACGACTTAAGGTTCTTTCAACCTGGTAATCGCATGTAACTACGTTTCCAAATTTATGATTGCTGCCAGGTAAAAATGGAAAGCTTTCTCTGGTTCTTATTTTTAGGGCGTTGGGAAGCACGTTTTATTGTTATTGATCATTTGACTGATCTCTTTAGGTCTTCACTCCTGTTTAACTACCAAACTGTGGATAAGAATGTTCACGACAAACTACAACCTGTGTATTGTGGATTGCACGCACTGTGATTGGGTCACAGACGAAACCATACGTATCATTGCCGAAAACTCTTCATTTTTAGAGTCGATATGTGTGGCAAAATGCTGTAATGTACAAGGACGAACATTGCCAACGTTACTGGGGAAATGTCCGCGTTTAAAAACGCTTATTTTAGAAGGAACTCAATTACAAGACGAATATGTTAAGATGACGGATTGGGTTCAAGCAAACATTACTGAGTTGAATGTACTCCGCTGTTACCGCCTATCATTTTCTGGCCTGTCAGAGGCGTTACCAAAGCTGAAGCGCCTGCGCTACTTGAAATGCGCAATGACTGATGAAATCCTTAGATCGATAACGAGCGGTTTTCCTTTGCTGGAAGTTCTCTTTCTCCACCGTCGTTATCCTGTCACGGTACAGTGTGTCAGTGATTTACTCTTTCACTGTCCAAGTGTAACCTGCTTGGATATTTCCTCAATTCCATTGGCGTTTATCTATTTTGAAAGCTTTCTTCCTTGCATGCCTCGGCTTCGCTTACTTAGTTTTGCTGGTAATGAACTTCTGGGTACCGAGAAAATTCTCCGTTCATTGGGTAGAAATTGTCTTGACTTGGAAGTTGTCTGTGTGAATTATTTCCATTCAACAAACAACTTTGAAATCGAACGCGCGTTTGTGTTTTTAATGCAGAATTGTCGGCGTCTCAAAGAACTTATTCTGAATGGTTTATTTGTAAGCAATTTAGTGGCTTGTATTCAAAGCTTGGCATATAACGTGTGCCATAGGAAAGATTTATCAATCGTAGAAAATAAGCATTTTTTTCTTCCCGGGCCACGAAATAGCTTGGACAATATCAAATGTGCTACTTATCGATAGTTGTGTCTGTTGTAGAAATTGTTATCTTTCCTGTTACATTTTTGAATGCTGGCACTAGAATGATAAATTTGGCTTTCTCTTATCATGCTAAGTGTGTTTTTAATCAGCAAATAGAGCGGTTACTTCTTTTCATTATAACGAGTCTGTTAGTAGGCTATTTCTTTTGCCTCTGTTTCAAAACGAGTCCTCGTGAAAATGAACGTGCAGGTTTACAAATGGTTTTGTCCAAAACGTGAAAGGCGACTCGGAAAACATCAGCAGTAAACTATATGCTAATTCCCCTATATAAATCGTAAATTTCATGCTCTTGATATTTTTCGTCAATCCAAACAAGTGCCAAAGAAAATCAACAAAAAAAGACACTCTGTCTTGTACAACCAGAACGAGACCAATATTTCGCGATATGAAAATGGTTCTCTAAAAACTCTCCCCGCGATTCATTCCGTGGTAAACGTGCGCATCAGGTTCACGCTTTAACGAAAGTCATATTTCGAGCAAGCATTTTGCCAAACGTAATTCTTGAGCTGACCATCTTAGCGGTCCGTATTGCAAACTTCGGACCGCTCAGGGAATTAACCCGAATTCTCTTTCGTGGACCAGTTTGCCATATAATGACTGTCTTTAAAGAATTAGAAATTCGGGCTACACACTTACAAACGGAAGTCCGGAAATATTTCATGATATACGTAAATTAGCAATTTGACAAATTCTTGATGATTAACTGTATCCAATATTTTATACACATTGCCGACCCAGGTAGTTGTTACATGTTGTTGACCTATTTTTGCTACATGTTCGATACGTGAGTAAGTAAAATTTTGGGTGTCAATATAGTTTTCAAAGCGTTCTCTTCGGATGATCTTGGATGTGCAGAGATTGAAAGCGTGAGCTTCATCATCAACAGTCGGGCAAGCTCGCTGCCTTGCGGTTACAAACATTGAACTGCATTTTGAAATTTAGAAATCTGGACTCAACTAGAATAATACTGCAGTCCCATCTCGTGCTGTTTTTTTTTAACTTAACGCGGAGTTTTCTTCAGCACGCGTTCGAGCTGCAAGCAGCAGTCGACACATCTTGAACAAAATATAAAAAAGTCAGTGTCGGAATATGACTCGTTGTTATGGAATAGTTTGTTTCTTTCCTTTTTGTGTGGCTTACGCGATCGTGTCACATTATGGCACGATCGGATTTATTTATTTATTTATTTATTTACTTGTCCGCGAGAGGTCGAGCGCCTGTTACTTGGTCTCGTGTCGTAAGCCACACGTGTACGCATTGTGGACCTAATTTTTGCATGGCAAAGGTTTTCGAAGCCTCGTCAGCTTATAAACTACTTACAAGTAACAATTAAAGAAATTTTTATCACTGCCAATGATGAAATTTCAAGGATAGAAGTCACGTGAAGTCTCACGTCCTATTACTTCCCTGATCCTTGAATTTGTAGTTAACGTATGTAGACTGATATCGTCCGGCGGGGTGCATGTTCCCAAACAGCATTATTTTTGCATAATTTTATTTTTTGGCAAAAAACCTAGATTGGTTTATATTTTCGACATTTTATGCCTTTCAGAAAGTAGGGGCGCTTATCATAAGAAGGGCACTTACATAGAAAATATAGTGTGGTAAAAATACTATTATTACCTTTTACATACTTTCCACCCTGGTCCAAAGTGTTCTCAAGGGCCCGGCCCGGATTGAGGGTGTTTTTGTTGTTTATCTCAGAGAATAGGTGTTGCCTTATTCATTGTGACAGAAAAAAACAAAAATAAACTTGATATTTTGTTCTGTGGGTGACATTCACGAAGTTTGGTCAACGTGAGACGAGTGTATAAATCTTGATTTATGAATTAATAACTTCTTGGCAGCAAATATTGTTTGTCTTGATATGTCTCAAATGATTTAAGACGTTTTATTAAGTTCTAAACCTTGAAGCATTCTTATCTTCCTAATTGGCTCACTGAATCTCGGTTACTAACCATCCTACCTGCATTTGGCGCTATATGAAAAAAATACACTACCTGGAGTTTGACTCAAAACATTCAGAACATTTGACTCAAAAGGCGTGTAAAATATTTACCTGTTTGAATGTTTGAAAACCGGGAACGACTACCGAAAAAGATCTTCTCGTGAACCTTTTGTCACCGTTTTTCAGAATGAAGACAACTTTGGACTGATTATGGTGAGAATATTTTGGAAAAAAACTATATTACGCCCAATCTCCTGACACGGCTTTATTCAACGAAAAACAGAGCAACACAAGACGAATTTTTCATTTGCGGCCTTATTTTCATACCGTCACTTCATTCACATCATTCAGTCGATTGAAGAATTTAATAAACCAATCGTTCTATACGTCTTTGTTTGATACTAGATGATTCTAACAAACTCGGTGCTACCCACCGTGTTGGTTATTTATCACCTCGTATCGAAAGTAGACTCATGAAACAATTGTTAATTAACAAACCTTTGAGGGTAGGATTTCTAATTTCTACGTTCTCCGTATTAGGGTTATTTACAGCGTTTTGTTGAACAGGTTCATGTCATCCCATGCTTGCTTTATCAATTGTTCAATACCGGCAATACGATGAGTTTGTTATTGAAACTTTAGAAGCGTGCAATAAAAGCAGTTGAAGTGTTGAAGTGTAGCATTCTTTTGTTTCGTGCTCACTTCAGACACCCACAGCGCACCCATTTCAATCCATGACCTTCAGACAGTCTCCATACTTTTCACAACAAGACCTGATAACCAAATCACGCAAGAAAGCATACTCCACCAAGAGGGTCAGCCCAAATGAAATCATTAATAGCCATTTGGCGATGTTTCAGTCGCGATAGTCACGGAAACACTCATAACAATGGCACATGAATTCTTCCTATGCAATATGTCGGGAATTTCCTATAGGTAATGTTCAATGTTTTGAGCCACGACTTTGATTCCCTTATTCCTTGGAATTTTTTTGTCAAGATTTTAAATCATGAAGAACGATTTGATTAATATCCAGTGTTGTCGAGTGACAACAACCATCAAAGGTCGATGGGAGTGGCTCATGGACTCGGAAATGATAAAACGTAACAACCCAGCTTCAAAAGATGTCCAGGCGCCAGAAGCACGATTTCAAAACATCTATTGTTGGAGGTCACAAGTGGATCTCTTGGATAACAGTGAACGCTATGTAACATTTCACAGAATAAAGTTGTTCGGAGTACTAAAAACTCCGTAATTTCAATATGCAGATATCAAACAGCTCCGAATGATCCAGTAAATTTCGTGTTTTGTCTTCTGAGAAAGGCCAGTAAATGAAGCTAAAGGTTACGGGAGAAACCAACAGTCAGATGTTATGTTAACAGGTAATAAAGATATGGTTTTTACATAAAATACCCATAACTGTCGAGTCTCCCTGAAAGACGTGATGGTAGGCATTTTAAGTCCAGTCTTCCAAACTCTGTGGTAGACACCATTGATAAGCTACTTTTGCACACTAGACTATATCTTTATCTTTGTGGTTTTTCTTTACTTGAAACGAATGACAATTCAAACACTAGGATTTGAGATAACGTGGCTTAGCAGAAAAACATGCCTGAGATTCTATTACGTACGTAGCAGCAACAGTGTGTTTTGGTAGTCCCGTGTGTTTGACAATATACATATACATATACATAATATTTCTACGAATTTGCGATCCCAAAGTACACGTCGAGATGGGCTCAAGGAGATTACAGAGAGATGTAGATTCAACAATATGTATTCTACCCAATTCTTCGAGTGTATCCCTCACCCAGAACAAGCATAGTCCAGCCAACAGGATTGGAAACGATTTTTATTGCGTCTTTTATGACTCCAGACACATGACACTTGTTAATCATTCTATATAGTACAGCTAATGCAGCGCCGTGAGTAGTCGTGAGTCATTTCGTCTTTGGCGTTATCGTTTCTCAGTAGATGGGGAGGCAGCAGTCAGCAGTTCTGGTTTGATGTTTTAAGCGTTCTTTCTTCTTTTTTTTTCTCCGTTGATTGTCTTAATTATTTCCAGGTTTTTCCAGTTTCTATAAACAGCTACAAATTAAAACTTCCCAGAGTAATCAATAAGAAAATCAGTCATTTTATAAATATATTCGTGGTCATTTATGGAAAAAAAGAAAGAGAAGAACTGATATCGTTTGTTCTTATATGAGAGTACGAGTCATTAAGACAGGTTTTTCTTTTCTCTTGCTTTTTCCAGTTATAGAAAATACTCAAAATGATGTCTTCGACCGAGCGTTGTAATTTGAGAGCGTGTCAGGGTGTAAGTGTTTTTCTAGTCAACTTGATCCATATTGGTTCTTCGAAGCAGTTAATAGCGAGCAGTTATCAGCCGACTAGGGCAGTCATGGAAAGGTTTACCAAGGTCACTTGGTCAGCAAACATTCCGTAGCAATCAATGATCACTCTCAACTTAGTTTACTCTCCCAGTTGTCGACTACTTGAGCTGAGCTGGACAAGCTCTCGTGTCCCATTAGCCCTGACCTTGTTTCGATTCCAGAGTATATTTTTAGAACAGAATATCGATATTCTTAGAAATCATGAAAAAGGGGCCAACATCGCTGTTAGTCTTTTCGGAGAGGTTTTGATATAAAGCTAAAAACGAAATGTTTAAAACGTCGCTGAAATTTCATCAAACTCTTTTCGTACACGCTGATGCTCTCGTTGCGACTTGACACATACAGGAATTCTATAAACTTGATTATACAATAACGTTACGAAAAATGTTTTTCTTGAAATATGTTTTGTAATAGCCATGATAGCTTTTAATAAAGGTTTGATAGGGGTCAAATAGGCTGCCTTGGAACATCCGGTGAAATCCAAATTGTCACGGGAGTCAGTGATTCGCGTGGTGGAAGCTCATAATCAAATATCAAGAATTAAATGAAAAATTATAAAGAACTCAAGTGAGATCTGCAAGTGAACACATTCTGTGTAATCCGGTGGAAAAGATAAAAATGGTTTTTTTCTTCGAAGGCAGGCCGTCCTCATAAAATACAATTATATCAGTTTCAGTATGAAGGTTAAATATTACTATCAAGGTAAAAATTGAGGTGAGTGAGGACTGCAAGTCGACACATTTTGTGGATTGGTGCAAGTTGAAGGAGTTGTGAAGTTTTTTCTTTAAATGGCACTCGTCCAAATAGAACACATTTTATATCAGTTTCAGAGTTGAAATGAGTCTTTTTATGCAGACGTGAAGTCCGTGTTCTGAATCAACTGCCACAAAAACTTGAAAACAATATTAAACCTTTATGTGGAATACAAAGATCTCACTTTGAGTGCTTTTGCTACGGCAGGGCAACGAGTTTAAGTTGACAAAACTGATAGCTGGCCTAAACATACAATATTCATAGACATGTTTATTCCATCCTTCAAAGCCGTTGAAGCTTAAAATGGTATATTCCAATTTTCTTATATATTTTTAGAAACGCTTTCTGCGCAATATTGGAAATCACCCACCTCTTAGTTTTTTACGTCGAAATAATAAAAAAATTCGAGAAAACCGCAATCCTGCGATGGTTGATAATGGTTAATTCGTATCTCGGCTGAATGATAGCGATATAGCAAGCATGCTGAATTGAAAAACGAAATTGTGTGTCTGTCGAACTGCTTTTAATCGCTTCCATAATTTCTAACTCAAATATAATTTTTTTAGCCTCTGACCTATTTATAGCAGTAGGGCTACGAACATGAGTAATGAAAGTAAAATTTTGCAAGCTTTCGACTGCCTAAATTACAGTCTTCGACGAGTAAAATATTATCACGTATCATTGCGTTCAATCATCTTACTGTTCATATCATTCAAGATATGCAATCAGATGCTCATTTTTCTTGAGTCGTACTATTCACTACCACAAGAATACAAGCGAGCCAAAAGAACTATTCCTTAAACTCAACTTACAAATACTGTGGCAATTATTTTTGGCAGTCTAAGAACCTTACCTTGTCGATATCTTTTTCTACACGGAGTCTAAGAACCTTACCTTGTCGATATCTTTTTCTACACGGAGCTAAGGGTTATATGAACTCCGCAAGCGAGAATATTGATACTAATAGAAACTGAACGTCCTTGATTATCTCAGGCCGCCACGTGGATCTTAACCGTCGAGATCAGTTTAAAGGTAAGAAAAGCGTTTAGAAGAGAATTTGTACTCATCCACATCCAAATCAATTTTACACACAAGTCGGGAAACAACAAACACGAGCGCCGTTGGCGGAACGTACAACAAAACGGACGTCGAGGCGGTCAAGGACGCCGTTATCAACACTTCTAGTTCCGTGCTTATCCGCTGGGCACCGTCCAGGCGGTCTTAACTGAGGAGATTCGGAACTACACGTAAATCCAGTTTATCACGCAAATGTACTATCGATCCTCCCTTCATTTAAGAGTGTTCAAAACACCCTTGTGTGAAATTCGGGCCGCCGGCTTAGTGGTAGCTGTACGGAAAAGACATCACTGCACCACTTTTGTCTGACTGAAACTTATCATCAATCTTACCTTAAACCGAAAGGTCGAAATGTTTATTTCGGTTGTGTGTGTAAAAGAAATTTATAATTAAACAAAAAAGCATTCGGCCTTTGTATAATTTCACATGGAAAGTTAAAAACTTATGAGCCTTGATAAATTTGTGAAGAATGAGCTAAAAACGAGATCTTAAAATTACAAAACTAATGAATCCGTTACAACAGTACTGGAAAATGGACTCAGCCATTATACTTCCTTTGTTTCTTCTATAAACTCAGCATGGCAACTGAACCTTTTCAGACGAAAAGCTATCCGTTTTGCATTTGAACACTGGTTAATGTGATTTGGATTTTCACAAGCGAGAGATTCGTGTAGTGAGCAAATGCAAAACGCCCTTCTTTACCAACACGAATTTACACACACAGCGACTTCGATAGCAGCCTGGCGGTGCTTTGCAGAGCAAGTCATTCTATCCCTGCTGATTATGCGCAATATTTTTCCTGCATCCATCGATTTCCTTTTTTTGTTCTAGATAATTCTATAGAATGCAATATAAATTGCCTGGCGTTTATCAAGGCAGCGATAAGCCGCAATACTCGATCGTTTTAACTCTCAAAACTATAGTGCTTGTATTCAGAGGTTAGTTCTCAAAACCGAAAGTAAACCTGACATTTAAAAAGATACTTCAGTATTGCTCATAGACTTGCCTACATTGTGACGTCATGTGGGGGCTCGTTAAATGAAAGATCTGAAATTGACTGCAGTCATTTGGTGGAACATGTTCGACAGCCCCATTACTTTTGGCTTATTTAACGCGCAAGTGAAAAGCTTCGCGGCAAGGTAGGTTGCTGCCATTATACAAACAATAACACGTGAAATTATTACATTGAGTTGTGTTATAACTATTTCATTTAAGAATTGACGGTTTTATGCAGCCCACTAATTAATGGGAATTTATTTCGAGGGATTTTTATATACCATAGCAGCTAACTAGTTCCTCTAACCGTTACCTTGCGTTACCCGTATGTAGTAGAGACATATTCAGAAACTTTTTATTCTGTTAATTCTTTTCAGAAAAAGGTAACTGCATACAAATACCTTGCTAATCGCGTTCATCTTTTTATTAGCAGTATATAGATTCATCAATATATTGGTGAATTTCAAGAAGAGGCTGGTTTATTCATCCCCGAGACACAAGTTTCCTAGATATCTAAAAGAACGTGCAGGAAAGTGGAGAGCTGCAATTCGAAGAAGATTCGAATATAATCTTTTTATCTGTTGAATGAAGGCTTAAAAACGTTTTGCGAGGAATAGATATCGCATCCCTATCAACGTCAGCTGTCTGTGGAAAGTTATTTTTATATACACATAGTAGAAATGGTGTATGGTCCATTACCCTTGACCCTTAAAACTGTGCTAATCGTACAGGCCAGTTTGATTGTTGGATTTAACAGTGCTGTCTGGTTCCTGTTCTTAAAGCGCCGTAATCTGCGAAACAAGTCTAATTATTTCATTGTCTCACTCTCCGCATCGCATCTTTTTATTGGGCTGTTTGGTATACCTTGCTATGTATCATCTCGAAGAAAAACGAATTCTACCCTCGTTTTATGTACAGAGGTTTTCTACTTCTTCCTGTGTTCTTCGATTCTGAACATGTACCTGGTTACTTATGAGCGCTATCTATCAATAATGAAACCACTCTACTACCATCGCCGTATAGGCAACACGTTTGTGGTAGCAGCGATCTGCACAGCATGGCTGTTTCCGAGCATGCCCATTACAGTTGACACATTATTTAGAACTACGATGAAAATCCATCGCTTCTCCACTGGCTACCTTGTTTATCATTGGATGCAAACGCTGACGTTCCTGGTTATATTTCTGTTACTTGCAGCAGTGAACACGGCCATGTTTCGTGTTGCCAAAAGACAGCTCCAAGCAATACAGGCAGCTCATGTCATGAACTCAACCATCGATCGACGCCTTAGTGGACAATCCAACAGGCGAGAAAAAAGAACAACGTTTTTCTTCGTTTACATCGTTACTACATTTGTGGTGTTCTGGCTTCCCAGGATTGGCTGTGAAGTCTACGAACTTGTTCATTACAAACTTTTGGATCACACTGACCTTGACGTTGTAACTTTGTGTATTGCTCTGCTCAATCCAATATTTGATCCTCTCATCTATCTGTTTTTCAAAGCCGACTTTAAGAGAGCAATGCGAAAAATGCTTCGTAGAAGATATCTGCTTCGCGCCCGCGTGTCTCCTATTAGAAATTTGTCACTAGCAAACTAATTCTGACTAGACATTTAGCGTTATTTCATTTTTTTAAATTTTTTTGAAGTATTCTTGAATTTAAGTATTCTTAATTGTAAACTTCTTTATTTAGCAGTTGACAGAAAGGTAAAGTTATATTAAAGCAAAAACATTAATCACAGACAACCGAACAGAAAGCACTTCTCTCACATTAATTTACAACTACAAATTTTGATATCCTCGTGAAGTGGAGACATTCGTTTTCTATTGAATCATTGATTCGAGAAATAAACATCAAGTGCTCTTTGATTTACAATTGTCAATAGCTCAAAACTGACTAACAGAGTTTTCGTGACAAGAAATTTGTCTTATCAATGTATTCCCAACAAGGGATTCAAAGAACGCTAGTCGTTGAGCAGCTCTTTTCCGGCATTATTTATCCAGTGAAGTGCTTAGTCCTTGTGAAACAAATCGACCTTGTCGTGTTTGAAAGTTTTACGTACGAATATCAAAAGCAACGGCAGGATTCTTTTTCATTATCTATCCGTTCAATTCTGATTGATAGCGGCCGTAAAACGCTCAAAAGACACAACTAAAGACACAAACTATGAATACAAGCCTTGCTTGATTCTGGTATAATTTATTCCTTTCACCTTAGTTTAGTTCATGGCCAATCATAAACCAATAAGTGGGTATGTAAATCAATGTTTTGCAAAGCTCTTTACGACTTCCTAGTAGTTGCTGCATATGTTTGCACAATTCCAGTAAGGTATTTTTAATTACGATTGTTTTTAACCAACTTACATATTTCGACAGATCGAGCATCCGCAGAACAATACTGGAAGACATTGCGTTTTGGATGAGAAAGCACTGATAGTGCTGCCATTGGCAGAAAATAAAAAAGAGACAACACTTTTCACAATTAGGATCGGCACTAATCGGGAAATTGGGCAGAAGTCGAAGTGTTGAAGAAACAAAGCCGAACTGTGCCGAAGAAAAACCGAGCATTAAATATTGTGCCAAGTGACCTCAGGACTGACTGCTTGATGCTGTGAACTAACCCAAAAAGACGAGAAGCATAAGACAAAAACAAGAGCCACTGCAATTGTTACCCCAAATTAAAATTTCCTCTTTAAAATTGATCGCATGTTCAATGTCTTCCAAAGTATTACTCATGCGCAGGCATAAAAATACTATGGACTGAATTTTGCCCAAGTTCACACGATTCTGTTTGCCATTGTCAAAATTACTTCAGTAATTAGTAACCTTTATTCATGCTTAGAAATACGGCAATGATAAATTCACAAATTGAAGATGCTTAAATGAAACATATATACAATGAAACATTCAGAAAAAGAAAATCAAAGTGCTCTATGAGCAAACCCGTAGATTTTCCATTGAACGATTGATATGAGCTAACCTTTGCGTAATAAGGAATTACTCTTTTCGGTAAAGAACGCTTACGTCTTAAAGAGGGAAAATTACAAAAAAAACACTAACCAAATGTTCTGACTGTAAACCTATAAAGAATTTTTCTCTGAACGTTATACCCAGAGCAGAAAGGTAGTCATTGCCAATGTAGTAGCGCAATGTGGATCGATATAAGCGAACCTCTTCGTGACTTGAATAAAAAGTTTCGTGGCATCTACGTCACTGCGTGACGTACGCCCAAACATTTAAGATTCACACTTTCCCCGACCACCAATGAACCGGGCACTCGAACACTGCTTAACACATTTTACATCTTACTCATTTGCATATGGATGATTTCTTGCAGATGCTTGGACTTCGACAGAATCAAGGCAGAGAAGTCGATTAATTGTCCCAGAAAAAACCAAGAAATTATAAAAAAAAATTCGTGAGAAAAATAAAAAGGAAGAGTAAGAAAGGGGGCAACCGGGATCGAACCGGTGACCTCTCGATCTGCAGTCGAATGCTCTACCACTGAGCTATGCCCCCACACGTGACATGTATAGGTGATTTTCCAGTTAAAAGATATCATGTTAAATATTTATCGAGTCTATTTGGTGGTTAAAAAGGGCAAAGATAGCAAATAACGACTAAGCGGAGAGTAATTACGATAGGGGATTACATAGGATTGACTTGAACAATGAAGGAACACAATATCTTCTTTCAAGATTTATTTTCAAACATCAGCAAAACTTCGTGAAGGAAAACAACCTTCCTGAATCAAGTCCATAACCATGTGTAGGTTTGAGATTTTCCCGTAACGACCGAACGGTCTAAGTTATTAAGTTGTTTATCAGAGCGCGCGTTATATCGCCTACAAACACAAGCCATATAATAAGTTTTTTATGAACCTTGTTGAAGTCGCGCGCATTATTATGGGTAAGATCTACCAGTCACCTTCGCTTTTCCTACGGAGTATAACAACTTTGTGTAACAACATACCCATGGCAGTCAATCACATGCACTTTAATTGCTTCCTTTCTGTTTGTACTTATACAGAACACTACTGACATGTTTGCGCAAAAGAAGTTTATGAAGATTTATTAATGTCAAAATTTGCTATTGATACTGAGATAGTAATTGGGCAACGTTTCTTACAATTTCTATCAGTAATAGTAGTTGGACCGAGTGTAGTTCAGTTGAGAGTCCCCTGTCGGTCTTTCGTAATTACTGCATAGAACCCAACGTTAAATTAGTTCAATCTTCTAACAAGAAGCTATTTCATAGTTATTTGTCGTTTGAACATTGTAACGGTAGATATATCTTGCGAAAATCTACTCTGACGAACTTTTCAAACTAAATCCACACATCACGTTTAATCAAGGAATATTGAAAGTGTTGGAAATGTTACACGAATCTTATTATTATTATTATTATTATTATTATTATTATTATTGTCCCCGCAGGGTTTTGGCCCAGAGGCCAAAACGCGAGGAGGCATCATTGTAGTCCGCGCGTAAATAGAAGAAGTACTTACAGTATGAATATACAGTCGATATCTCGAGTT
>OMLO01003182.1_pt1 | contig 13538 bp, 7 predicted proteins | sample 1674811 | NCBI WGS metagenome assembly OMLO01 (sample SAMN06265003, study PRJEB25207) | coral metagenome | isolation source: Coral host | place: Mexico:La Bocana,Puerto Morelos, Mexico | collected 2008-11-13
ATAAAAGCACTCCGCCTTCGGCGTCGTGCTTTCATCTGTTTCTCGGTGTTTGGAACCCCTGATGAAAAACTCGCACTCGTTTTTGATCTATTACTTAAATCATTGTTCTTCCAGTGTTTTTAGAAACGTAAGTGAAATTTTGCACTGGACGAACAAAATAAATATCGTGCAACACGAACTTTATCGAGTTCTCTCAAACTTTCATAAGTATTTCTATAACTTGTTATAAATACAAAAAAAGTTAGAAAATGTTTATATTTCCTTAGGAAAACACTACAACAAAGAGAAAGAAACTCATGCTGGGTCTGTTCGGCTTACTCTGCGTCATAGAGATACAGCATTCTGTACCCTCTCGTAGTGACTTGTAGGGATATCCTTGTTGTTTAATATTGTGGACGGTTGAACATTTCATCTCACTGTGCAGTGACTTGTATGACGACTTAAAGTGAAAAACTCACCAGAGTATTCTGTTATTCAGTTGCCATGGGTTTCGTAGACAAAAGAAACAATTAAAACAACAATAACTACTTTTAATTGGTCAACACTCCACCCGGAGTAATCTTTTGTTTGCAAATGACGTAACGAGCTCAGGACACGAAAAACAAAAAAGGGAAAATGGAGTGTTATTTTGAGCCGCCTGATTAACATCAGGGGCTCCTGTTAACATAGATTTCTTTTGGAAATTGGAAGCTAAACTTAAGAACGGTCACGCACTCCAGTACGTTCTCTAGATCAGTTGCTTGACTGAAAAGGGATAGATGTAATTATAAACCTCTATTAACTTCAAATAATTTCTCTGTAATGTCTGCTCTAAACTAAAAGCCGTCGCCAGTCATCCGTGATGAAAAATCTTTTCAGCCATAACATGCTTCCAAACGGGTAATCGAGTGGCCAGTTTTCTTTAGACAATCCGAGAAATCCATAAAAAAAGTCACAGGAAACTAACTTTGTGTTTCTAGATCAATTTTAAAAACTACGCTAAATTAAACAAGATGCTTCACCTTTGTTGTCAGCATTAATCTGCAAAGGCTAACGGCGGTATAGCAGTTTCTAGAAGGTCTCCCGCAAATGGTATGGAAATTTCGCTCTTGTTTAATGACATTGTGTGAATTTTTGTCAAAACAAATTTACATATGTTTACATGCCTTATCGCAAGACTGAACAATGTAATAACAGCGAATATTATCAAGACTGAAGTCTTGATCTATACGATTTACGATCCCACCGTATTATCCAGTCTATAACAATATGAATGGACCCTCCAAAGTCATTGCGCTGTTGATTTCATTGACAGGTGGGTTTTAAAATATACATATTTAGAGCAAATATGAACAATATTTTTTTCATGAATGTCAAAAGTGTAAACAGACGGTAGAATGTCTCGTGGAGCAAGTTGACGTGCCTAAACAGGCTACACGTTACGTGTTAAAAATATAGGCGATTTCCTGTTGAACAGGGCGAAGTACTATCAGTTACCTTAAGCTTAAATGTAAAGTATGTTTACCTAAAATGCATAATGACCGGTGCAAAGATGCTATAGACCAGCTACCAGTAGAAGATGCCGAGCATATTAAATTCTTCTCCTTGGTAATACTTCGCTTTTCAACGTATTCTGCACTACGGCTATAATATTGTCTGAACAGGGAGGGGAGATAAGATCGCAGGTTACATCAGATTGTTTTTTTTTTCACATTTGGAAAAGCCTACCAGCATGCTATAACTCACTTCTCAACTTCGCCGTGCTCATTCGAACACAAAAGATTGGGTCGCAACGACGTGTTTACAGTAGCGTAAACAAAATATTTTGCTAGAGAGTTCATCAGAATTCCTGTTTTATAATAACGATTCTTTAAGTGCATGTAAAAATATGACGCATTCCATACCGAACGCAAAAATTGGGATTCCAAATGCTAACCTGTAAACCGCAGCTCGACCATTTCTTTGCGCTTAGGTGCGATTCAATTAAATAGTCTTTATTTATTTCTGCGAGTCAACAAAACGTCAAGTAACAAAATTTATACCTCGCATTAACTTGGACGTATTTTAAATTTTGGACCATTTATACTTGAATACAGTGCTTTTGGGGGTTTTAAATTAACATATGGACATAGCCTTGTCAACTGTTGCAAAATCAATCGATTATTACACTTACGTAAGTCACAAGATTTGAGATTTGAAATTCTCAACCAATTATATAAATATCTGTCCAAGTTCAAAAATATGGCGTCTAAATAAAGAGATAATGTGAGACATGATTTTTTTTAATTATATATTTGTAATTACAAAATTTATTTTCTTCACGTCAAGGTAAGTTCTTGAGAAGATGAGATGAGGTTGGGAGGGAAAGCTGAACTCATTTTCTTTGTTTCTTATTCAATTTTCTCTTACCAGTGGCATTGTTAACAAGTCCTACCGGAGCTGCTATAAAGATCGGAGCTTGTTCCCTGGGAACTTTCATATATGGAGGGCAAAGCTGCCAGCGGACAATGATGAACAGCTTAAAAAACAACCCTCAATTATCGTGCAGGTATTATCATTGACTTGTAGTACTGTGAGCAACATTTTACTGTCACTGCTCCTCTAGGTTTAGAAGTCGGCGCCGGTGAGAGAATGGTAACTCAAGCTGAAATGGGCGCGCCGTGCCTTTCACCGTATTCGATGGCTGAGCATTGCACATCGTGTCCAAGAGAATGCTAGATATGAGGGGTGGCGGAAACAGTATCGTTTTACTGAATTTCTCTGTTATAAGCATTGATTTGACGAACCACTAGGTTCTTAACAGTTAGGTTAAAAACAAGTTAAAAGTGTGGCATATACTTAACTATGAAACCAAATAATTCGTAAAAACTATGAGTCTTACAATGGGCAATTCTCTTTACGAGGCACGCCTGCAAGGAATCATGGTAGTCGCAGTTATCAAACCAAATATCCAGTCCAAGATGATGAAAACAGCTACCATGACTCCTGCGGGCATGTCCCACAGAGGAAATGGACCCTATTGAGGATTCCGCAGCCATTTTGAATGCTATTGTTTCAATAGCTATTATGGGATGTTTAGGAGGCAAATACATACTAATTTGGCCCCTTGGCATCCCTTAATAGCTATTTGAAATAATAGAATTCAAAATGCCCGCCGTATCACCAAAAAGGTCCATTGGGCTAGTCTGATCACATATATATACATAATGTGTCTGAGCAACATTACAAATTTACATTTTTTTGGTCCTATAAATAAAAAAGGAGACAAACTTGTGTATTTACTTAAATTTCTTTAGTGTGGAATATGGCAAACTCAAAGACTGCGTTAAAACACACGTGACTACATGTGTAAAGGACGATATTCTTCTGAAGGACATGGCGGAACAGATTACCAAGTTGCTGCTTATGCAAGCGTACCACTGTGGCAATCAGCGAGTTGATACCAGTGACATTAGCCTGCTCTTATGGCGTGTCACCAAGTGCAAACCAGAAAGATTTAACGAAACTTTTGATTGCTGGAATAGTTTTCACTCGAACTTCACTGACTTCGTTCAATCAGGAAGTGATCCATCCACGCTATGCGGGTAATGTTTTAGTTTTTGTTGGCTGTCCGGAGATAGTACTCTGTAAATCTCTGGGTATGGCTATGCCGCTGTGACACTGACACCCTTACCCAATACTAAACCATGGCAACTTGATTTCGCAACCGTATTCTAGACTAGGGACCAAATCCCCCTCACCCACCCTAGTCTGGGGCCTAGACTGGTTATTTTCAATGCAAAAACTTTATCACTACCGTAGTCCAACATTCGCTAACTAAACGAATATCCTACCTTTAATGTTCTATTGGTCTCTGTTATAGGACCCCTAGTTAAGAACCTCGTTTTCGACTTAACGTTTTATACACTGGCCCCTTTCCCGGTCATAATACCCTATTGTAGACCAAAGCTGGCTGATTTCCATATCCTATATCAGACTAAACTGCCTGAAAACCATACCAGCTCATACACTTCGCAGCGGCACAAAGCCATAAAGCTTAAATATGGGAGAACCCACCCCCATGGGGTTTGCAGGTTTGCCTTTTTTCTGTTCCTTGGCTTACGAATACTACATGCAACTGAAGAATCTCGAACATTGGCTCTCCATAGGACCATATCATAGGACCATATCAAAAGTGCACATACATTAAGCATATCTCGTTGGATGTTCCTCATCCGCGCGGGCCACAATTTCACCCATGCTCGGACTATTAAATCTTTGGCCCGAAACAGCAAAAGTCATTTTCCGTCACACAGCACAATTTATCAGTGATCTCGAGATTTCCATGAGGTGATAGCTGTAAGGCCGATGGCAAAATTAACGATCACCTCATAGAAATTAAAAGCGAATAATCTAGTTGTTTTAGTAAAATTTTAACTGAAATCTATCATTTTTTTCGATTATTTCTCAACGTAATGAGCTTTGCGCCTTAGGAAGATAGCATGTACTGAATTGTTATTTGATACTGTCGTCAATAAGTGGAGCGAAGCTTCGCGGGGAAGTATGAAGGTTTTAAGAACATCAGATTTCCAAGTGGTAAGTATCAGCCGATAGTTCCTCGACAGAAATACGATGACTCAGCCAATCAGTGTACAGCATTTTCTTAAGTGGAATAACAGAATTCCACTTATTATATTTATAAACCTGCCAAAAATTTTCTTCCTTGTAAATCAGCATTTAGCAGCCTCCCCACTTACTGTTATTTCTTAGAATGTACATGTGAAGCTAAAAGAGTAATATAAGCTATTTTTCTATCGCAGGCCATATGCTAAAGCAAAGAGGGACTGTGCCGTGGCTGCTATGTCAGCGTGCGAAGGACTTTGTGAATACATAGTTAAAGATAAAGACAATACCTTCTGTCCACCGACACCACTACGTCACGACCCAAAAGAGTACGACATAAAAGCAGGTAATGACGATCAATGTTTAATATATGCTACTAATGGGCTATTTCCGAATTATCTTTAGCGAGTCTTAGTGTAATCCTTTCATGTGAAAATGAAATTCCATTCACTTGCAAATTAAACTCCTGTTCATGCAAATAGTTGTGCACCAGATCTTGCTTTGACTGAGAGGATTTTAACCTAAAATACCTAAGATCATTTATCGGTCCAAATATTGCTCGTTAGAGTCTTGGGTAGGTCGACTGGACAGAACTATGGAGAAAACAAAAAAACGTTTGGGAAAAAAGTGCTCTTCTTTAAAAGTCAACTAAGAAAAGGGCTATCACGTTACTTTGGAGTTTGATTGCAGAGCCCATAACCTAGAATAGCTGCAGACATTGTCTGAGCGCGTTTGCAGTGCCCAGCTCGTATGTATTCTGTGTACTGCCTATGAATGGCGGGTTGGTAGATATGGTTGAAGATTGGTCATAGTCCTCTTTCGAAAAAATAAAATAGTTTGGCCGTACCACTCGGGTAAAACGAGGCAATGTTCTAAATCCCCTCAATGAGAAGCAATCCATTAGCCCGTGTTCGGTCAGTTTAGTGAGTGGATCGATTTATGTGTATTTGTACTTCATTGTTTGTTTGTTTGTTTTTTTCTTTATGATAACTCGATCACAGATTGTTCAGTTCTGCATAAATTGAATTGCAACGATTCCGTGCTGTACGAGAAGGCCATGGAATGCGAGGATCAGGGAGCAGACAAGTTCGCCAATGATAACGAGCACGACTGCAGGTGAGAATAGACTCCGGTGATTTGACATTTCTTTCTGGAGAGGCAGAGTTTACCAAGGGTGGAAAATGGTCCATCAAAAACCATAGATCTCGTTACTTTTTTTTTCGAAATTCACGGTTCTCACAGACTCTTTTTCTTTTCTGGTTGTTGTTTGCTTTTTGTTTTATACATGACATCTATACATTTTCAAAAAATGTCAACGCCTCGCACTCGCATTTGAAATACTTTGAAGTCTTCGTCTGACAAAACGTTTCACGTTTTAGGCTCGCATAGAAAAACGCCTTCACACAAAGAAAAGATCTTAGTACGTTGGCTTTAGTTTTACGGCACTCAATTGTGAAACACAAAAGTTAAAATAATTAACTCTCCTTTCATTTACCATTGCAGCGAGGAGAAGATAAGAAACAGAAAATGCCTAGAAGAAAGTCTTACAAGCAACGCCTTGTGCACGTCAAATGTTCAGCTGCTGGATGAAACCGAAAAAGCTCTTCATGGGACACTGAGTAATGAGCGACTGTTTTGCAACGAGGTGAACTTAAATACCGCCTCACTAAATGAAGATGTTCAGTCACTGGCCGACTGTCAACCACAGTTTTTCGATGAAGCAGAGGATTGCGCAAGACCATTTCGCGAAAACTTCAAAACCACAACAGCAGCGGAAAGAATAAGCGACCAAACGTGCAGGTTTGTATTAACGAAGAAGGGGAGAGAGAAAGAGGCGTGGATTACGAGAGATATTTGTCTATAGGTATTCAATAGTAATTTCCGAACAAAGTTGCTGTGCTACCCAAATAGAAACTTTACTTCCAACAAGAACCTATCGCGATGGGGTAAAATGGAGCTAAATGGAGACATCTTCTCCAGCCAGGAAAAAAAACCTTAAGGGACGCTTAGTTTTCAGAACTGGCGTAAGATCAGTGTAGGTAATTGCATGAATTAGTGCGAATGCACTTGAGGATTTACACCACGAGTGATACTTGAAACGTTTCTCAAAACGTATTAAAAGGCGACTGAAATTTGAAAGTTTCTTTAGAAACTTTCACCCTGAAATTTGAAACAGTTTTCATGATCAAGTTTTGTGCTCAAGCTTTCATACGGTTACTAATTACTCTATGCACGAAAAGAATAACGAACGTGCCTTTGCGATGTGGCTTTGCGATGTAGCTTAATTTTCGATATATATATTTGCATACTCTCAGCCAGTCATAATGAAGTAAGCATTCCTCTGCCTCAGACCGCTATTCATATCTATTGCAAATTTCGGCTTATTTCTGTGTTCGTTTTTTCCCGCAGTGAATACAAGACAGCCAGAGAATGTATCAATAGGGCCAGGGAAGATTACTGTAATTTTAAGACAGACGTTCTCGCCATCACTACAGAGATAAACAACCCGTTTTGCCTGTCCAAGGCAACTACAAAAAGCGTCAGTTTAATGCTTCAACTAGTTGCCTGGATTGTCCCACTTCTGTTATTTTCTTAAGAGGAGAGGGTGCTGTACGAAAAAGCAGATGCAATAGAGCCGTTGTATAGTTAAGCTTGTAGTAGCATCCCGCTTTTGACTCTAAATATAACACCAGTCACCAAAAACAGTTCTTATTGAATTTACCCTCACCCAGACGATAACACTTTACCAACTGCTATGGTACTATTTACTTTGCTGAGAAGGCACACGAGCGAGATAGGTCAACACCTCGTTCAACATCCTCTCTCTTTCGCAAACGTAGCAGCTCTCTTAGACTTGTAAATTGATCTGTTTGTCGACATAGTGTACCAGCTGTTATTTTATCAGGGCTAGGGGCATTATTTCTGTTGTTTTTATAATTGCTCTCCCAAAGGGTACCTTCGTTCTAGCTAAATCTCTGAGAAATCCAATAACAGCTACAGCTAAGCCTAAAGGTACGTCACAAGATAAAATTAACTGTAGTTAGAGTACAAAAATTCACTTCCACCACACAATGTAAGTCATCAGTCCATTGTAAAGCGTAAGAACGAGGAGCTACCTCCAGAAAAAAAAAGTATAGGGCTTGGTGTTATGACAACCTGCGCTACCCTACGCGCGTCTTTCACTGTAGACCGTAAAACGGTTTACTGACTTGTGCGGGTTGTTTAAATGACACGTTGACCTAAATCACTGTACACAAATACCAAGCTCGCATAAGACAGCTTTGAATGTGTAGTCAAAAATATGACGAACTTATTTTAACATTAATCCTTCATTAATTAGCCAATAAAAGACCTTGAGGTTGATACTTTGAGCGACTACTTAATTTTATTAACATTTTTTTTAACATGGCAACCGTTAACTATCATTTCCCAAGAGTGTGTAGCAGCCTTGGGAAAAAAATATAACGGTTTCATTTCCTTTCATTCACTCTATCAGTCATTCTTAAACGGCACGAAAAAGTGTTAAAACTCCCGGAAAAAAAGCGAAATCTAAAGTCAAATTCTGGAGTGGGATTTTTGATTCTAAAGTCGGATTCTCAAAATTGTCCGAAGTTTTCTAAAGTCGGTTTCTAGAGTGGGATTCTCGATTCTGAAGTCGGATTCTCAAAGTTGTACAAAGTTTTCTAAGGACGGTTCATAGATTCTCAAGGGGAGAGCGTCTCAAATTTTATTTTCTGAGAAACAGAGAATTTATTTACATGCTTTAAAAAAAAGAAATAACCAGGATTGTATACGTTAGCGGCAAACCTTACACTTCAAAAATCACTCATCAAACTTCCTGCTTGTGTAACGTCTTTAGACGAACCACGAGCACTGTCTGTAGAATCGTTATCTCACCCTCTATTTCTGAAGAAAACCACTCGCCATATCAGCTTAAATGTGGCAACGTCAAAAAGTTAAACATCTTGCAACAGTTGCAGAACGAGAACAAAAATTATAAACACGAAGCCTGCCAAGTTACAACTTGCACCACTGACGTTCCTTCTTCCAGTTTCGTTCTCGCTCTCATTAATGCAAAACGAGGTATAGGAATCTTCAATTGTGTAAGCAACGTTCTTTTCAAACTTACAATAAGAATTCTGCGCGACATTAGAACAGTGTACCGCCGTGCGAAAATTCCTGAAGAAAAGAAAAAGAGACAAAAGTATCAAATGAAAAAAGAAGTGAAATAATGAAACGGGTTTCACATTCGGGCTAGGCCTCGTTTCCCTAATTTTTCTTACTGTTGGTCAGGTGGGCGAGCAAGCGATCGTGAATTACCCGGAGATAAGTCGTGACGCAGACTCGGCTAACCTTAGAATAAAAGACTACTAGGGTTGTTTACCATTTACAAAAAAAATCCGGAAATTTCGGTTGGAATGTAAATGGAAAGACTAATTTAGTCTTCCCAAATGGAAAATTTCCGGGGAAAACGGGATTTCTTGAAAGGTGGACCAAAATTCCCAAACGGAATTTCCGAACGGAAATTGTGCGTTCCATTCGCTCTTTCTGACCAGTTCCAGGCCTTTCGGATTGGATCGCTTGGAACTGTAAATGGAATAGCAAATCCCGTATGGAAATTCCCATTCGGGTTTTGACGCTTTCCATTTACCACACCTGTCGACCAACCGGATTTTCTGATCAAATGAGTAAACAACCTAGATGTCACCGCCTGTTCCACATTTGTTCCATTGCTACACCCTCATCGACGGGCACAGAGGATGAAATTCATGCATGCATTCATACCTGCAAAATTCACCAGCTGTGCTTTTTCCTGCTGCATACTCGGTTCTGAAGGGTTTTGCGCATTTCTCCATCTCAGGAAAGAATTCTCTACCACAAGGGACTAAAGGACGCACTTTGAAGTCCAGATCAATACGTCGTAGGTTCACCGCTTCACAAAAGAATCTACGACCTCGCAGCACTGCCGTGGCAGCCTTCTCTATATCATCCCTGAGACGTTGATTATTCGAGTAGTCTTTACAGGTCTGAGATAGCTGTTTATCGAGACATGCTCTCAGCTCTGTGTATGCAGTCCTTGTTTGAACAAAGGCAAAGAAAAATAATTAGCGCATCAGATAATTAGTTCGTCAAATGTTTGACTTTTACGTGAGCTTATTTGAAGTGAGAGAGTGATCACGCTTCGGAAAAGTATGTCATAAATGCGATATCGTCTTGAATAAAAACCAAGGACAATGCAGTGAAATCTTTTGGCACCATTCGCAGACATTCGTTTTTCTCTCCTTCTTTTGCCATAGTTTTGGTATTTGTTTGAGTAGTTGCTTGTTTGGTTGTTTGTTAATATGTTTGGTTTTTTAAGCTTAGGCAATCATTTCTTCGAAGTTGAAAGGATCCTCATCTTCGACAAACACAAAATATGAATTAATTCATGGTGATATGGCTTCACAAACAAAGTTTAAAGAAGTCGACTCTACGACTGAATTAAACAATGAATTATTTAGCGAGCTGCATGATGGTAATACCATATATAGTCATCGGTTTACCAGCGTATAAGAAACAAAACTGATACCAAAATAAGCAGAGAAAATTGTTGATTAACTGCACATACCCGCAATCAGGCTTTTCATTGCCAATGAAACTCTTCAAAAAACTCTTCTCGCAGCTCACGGCAGTTATGTATATTAAGGGTGCTGTGCACGACAGAGGACTAGCAAGATCCTTACAACCTGCCAATGTTGTTAATGAACAATATTTACCAATAAAAACAAGTAATATAATTTTATAACAGGAAGAGAGACAGACAGACACTAACACACTCAGACAGACAGAAGATATAGACAGACAGACAGACAGACAGACAGATCGATACTTAGCCTGCGTAGCAGTCTTTTCCATTTCCTTTCAGGCAAGCAGGAGTCGCGCGAGGGCACCCCCTGCCCCCGTTCCTCTTTTTGCTCTCGCCCTATGCGTTCGCGCGACTCTCGCTTTCTCCCGCTAAGAGGAAACGGAAAAGCTAATCGATACTCTCAGTAAGGGATTACTGATACCGTTGGTATATAGAAGTGGGTCTGTGTTGGTCGGACAGAATGGATTATAAGTATCTCTCGACAGCTGTTCACATATTTCGCAATTTGCTTTGGCTTTTTCTGTTATGCATTCCTTTGCAACAGCATATTCCCTACAAAACACAATATGCATTGACATAAAGTAAGACACGGATAATCATCTTAGTTCTGTTCACATCTTAAGCAGCTTTAAAAAGATCTGCAATGACGAGAGGTGTTAGAAACCGACAGTCAAGGTTTCACCTGCTCAATTAGTTGATTGACTGGGAACAATAGAAGTACATGAATAAATCAAAGCTAATTAGTTCTTCACTTGAGGATCAGTGACATTTTGTTTACTTTGCAACACATACAGTGAAGTTAACTTTGAACTTCTGCTGTAGATTACGAAACAAAAACGGACCAGTTGAGTCGTTGATAGAATGGATTACTACTGCTGTAAGTATCATGCGAAATGGCACCCTTCGCCGTGCGGAGGGGGGGGGGGGGGGGCGAGGTGGAAGGGGAGAAAGGGGAAGAGTGCGTGGGGGAAAATACCTAAGATCTTACAAGCCTTACCTGCACAATATCGGGTCAGACCGGTTTGCGTTCAATCTATCTCGAAAGGATCTCCAGCAGAATTCCGTGTCCATAAATGCTTGCGACTTGCACTTTATTAAATTGAGAACGACATTATTGATTGCAGAGTCTTGATACGTCACGTCGCCACAGTGGTATGCCTGATGAAGGAGCAGTGACGTCACTGGGTCAACATACGCAACAGGCAGGCCTTCCAAGCAGCTTGCGATATGTTTCCTCAAGCAAGACTTTTCCTTTTCATACTCATAACTATAAAAGCGACAGGGACGGCAGCCCACGTTAGGTTAAAAGGCGTTTTTCATTCGTCACGCTCGCTTCCAGAATAGAAGAGCACTATGACTCCTCACTACACGACCCAAGTCAACTTAGTGGATAATACAGGGATACCGATAATATTAATAAATACTGTATATGAAAGAAACCCTGACCTATTATTATTATTATTATTATTATTTTTATTATTATTATTATTATTATTATTATTGTTGTTGTTGTTGTTGTTGTTGTTGTTGTTGTTGTTGTTGTTATTATTATTATTATTATTATTATTATTATTATTATTATTATTATTATTATGCTGGAAGAAAGCGAGCTATGGCCAAAAGCCAGTTGATAACCAGCTGTGTGTGCTCTATCTGAAATACGCCAATCTGATTGGGTAGCAACTCGAGAAAATTTCGCAGAGCTCAAAGAAGCGTCTCGTTCTCCCAAACTTTCACTCGTGTTTTAAACTAAAGTAACTGAATAGAAACATGAAAGACGTTTTTCTTCTTCACGCTTTCAATGCTTCAGTCATACGATTATTGCACGGTTAACGTTTTACCTACCTGCAGTTTGTATTCAGCTTAGTCTGTAAATTTGTCATCATAGCTCTCTGACATTGCTGGCCGTTAGATATGAAGTATGTTGTGTTACAGACTCCAACCATGGCAAAACTGGTATCCAGCGATAACCCTGCAAAACATGCAATATGACCGATATATTCAGACTTTATATTCTTTGTTATGTTTGTTTTGCCGGGAAGCAAAACATGGCCCACTGACCACACATTTTTTTTATTATTTTAGATTAAAGTACCCTTTTAGCAATTATTACAAAAGGAAACCCGTTGTAGAAAGAGTCGCCGGCCGTATTTCTCCCATCCCCTTCCTATCCACCTCAAATTTCTCTATTGCAAACGAACACCCGATGCCTGGCTTCGTAGGGTCGTTTCATAGAATTATTTTCTTGATAACAATATCGGTTATCACGAATTCCAGTTTGGTTACAATGTGAGTCAAAGGGCAATTTAAAACTAAAATTTATTTCTGTTATTGTCGCTTATGTGTGTATTTTATTTGCCCTCTCGCCCCGCACTTCAATGTTTTTCATTTTATTAGCACATAAGTTTTTTTTTTCTATTATAATAGTTTTTTTTTGTTGTTGAAATTGTTGTTTTTTTGTTTTTTGTTTGTGTTTTTTCGTTCTCTTTGAGATTATGATTGTAAACACTGAATGTTCACTTCCCACCAAGGCTGCACATTACTTTTTATTGAGATTCTTTTTTTTCTGTTTGTTTTCATTTGATTAGCAAGTTAGGTCAGTTAGCCTTTGACTACGTATCGTAGATTCTAGTCGGATAATATCTCAATCAATAAGAGCACGAGTGACTTTAGCTTATGTAATGTAATTTTCAAAGTATTTAGCGGATTAGCGGAATAAGACAACTTCTAGGTAAAACCATGTACTCATAGTGTGCTCACTTTTAATTTATTTCGGTTTGCATCAGATTTTTGTGTTGTATTATTTCAGCCCAATAGTTTGTTTGTAGCTCACGGAAAGAAGTCGAACCATGCTATAATGGTCCTCACAACAGTACATATATTGGATGAAGAGTCATATACATATAAAATGGTATTTCAATCAATGGTCTGCGGCTGTTAAAATGAGAGAGAGGACTAGAAATGAAGTGATGCCTGTAGTTCTGAAATTTCCGTTCCGCTTTCAGCAGTTTTCAGTTTCAAATAAACAATATCAGCAGATTTCAATCGATCTGAAGGTCGTTTTTCCCATTTTGAGGTGCATGCATCAAGTCAAATTATATATGCACAGCATCATTTCTAACTTTCCGTACCTCAATTTATCGGGGATATATAGAGAGGATATTACACGTTGGCGAGAAGCTGAAGATATGAATTTTATGTTCGAGTAACAAGAAATATATCAAACGAGAAAGCGCAGCGACCGAGTGAGATATTAGGGACTTTAAGATACAAGGACGCGGACGCCTCGAAAGACGACCGGAAGTAAAATGACACCTCTGATCTTCACTGC
>OMLO01003183.1_pt1 | contig 13531 bp, 14 predicted proteins | sample 1674811 | NCBI WGS metagenome assembly OMLO01 (sample SAMN06265003, study PRJEB25207) | coral metagenome | isolation source: Coral host | place: Mexico:La Bocana,Puerto Morelos, Mexico | collected 2008-11-13
CGTTTCAAGCTAACCGTTTGTTTTTTTTGTTGACCGTTTAACACTTTAAGCTATCCGTTTTCTGGCTTTGGTCAACCATTTAAATTTTTTGCTATCCGTTTAAACGGTTATGGAAACCATTTAAACGCTTGAGTGAGCCGTTTAGTATCCGTTTAGAACTGTTTTTCTTGACCGTTTAACGAAAAAGCGTTAGTGTCCGTTTTCCCAAAGAAGGTCACAGCTAGTGGTAGTTTTGACTAAGGCCTCTATTCAAATTACAGGAACACTGAAAACCTTACATGCAAACAGTGCCACTGATTCCATTGAGTATGGCAAGATTCCAAGATTAGTGGGGATGGCAAGAAATGTAAGTTTCTATGCTCTGTTTGTAGCAAGTGATATGACAAAAAATTGGCTAGTGTGTGGCAGCCTTTTGTTTCAAAGCTAACTTGAGTTATATGCTCTAGCTTATGAAATAATTCATAACTTTTTTATTTTGGATCTTCATAGTGGGAGGAAATTGGAAATGGAGTTTGGTGCTGCCCCATAAAAGTCAAGGCAGCTGTCAAAGACTCGTAGCCAAGGACAGCACTGGCCTGTGCGTTGTTATCTGTCTTCTACCCAAAAGAAGAATTGAATGGGAAAAGACTTCATCAATTGGACCAGGATGTTATTGAAGCAATTACTGGTACATGTAGGTATATCATTAGGTAACATCTAGACAAAAATCAAGGTCATACAAAGTTTGTACATCAGGGGCAGATCTCAGGGGAGGGTGCCAAGGGTGCACCCCTGAGATGAAGCCTTCTTCTCCGTATCAGCTTGTATTCACTTTTAAAATTTGTTTACCTCTCCAGTCAGTTATGCCATTCCTTAGTGGTGCACCCCCTCCTTAAAAAATTCTTGGATCCGGCCCTGTATATTTAAGATGCTTGTAAACTTAGCACCAGCCTATTACTAACAGTTTTCTGCTCAGAACAAACTTCAACAGATTAGAATAATAGTGAAAAAATCATTTGAAAAATCTGTACCCAGATACTCTACAGCTTGGCTTTGTCATTGCTCACACTTCAGTATACAGGATTTAAAAATGATTTCATGTAAGTCCAATGGGCACAGCTAGATGTGCACACAAACTTTACAATACAAATTATTGGGCAAAATGTGTTTTCTTTATGTTAGATAAAATATATATTGCTAAAACATTTCCTCTGTTTCAGATTTTTCTATGGTGGCTAAGCTAACAAAAGAGCCAAAACTGAGAAAGAAGAAGAACACTGAGGACACTGCTAAGCCACCTTCTCCTCCTTCCAGGAGTAGTATAAAGCAGGCCTTGAGATTAAAGTGCAACACTCTAATCCACTACGAGACCAATAAAAAGCAAGGTATCAGTGCATGTTGCTACACAATTCATTATTTTTTAAGGTCCACAAAAACATTTTTTCAAAGAAAGTGGTAATTTAATTTTAATTTTATCATATAACAAAGGTCATAACAAATATTCTTTGATTTTTTTCAGGGAGAAAAGATGCAGGAAAGAAATAATTAAACCCTTTGTTTTCCTAAAATCAGGTTTTCAGCATAATTTATTTTGTAGCCAAGAACTTTAATTTGTACTATCCTGTTTTTATCTGAAGAGAAGTTGTTAAATATTTTTATTGAATCTGACTTGAATTAAATACAGTATTTTGAATTACATTGACTCTTCTATTGTTGACTGCCAAAGAAATGCTTGTAAATGATGTGGTTCAATGCTTAGATTGCCTTTTCTGGCTTGAATCTCCAGATATCTCTCCCTCTATCAATGCTATGTAAATGACATTTTTTTAAAATCTGTTTGAACTCTTCTACTGCCATGTTTGAAAGCCTATTAATAAGATATGTTATAGGTAGTTAAGAGCTATTTAATTCCTATTTTACATGGGGGGAGTGTGAACTCTGTACTTCTTCCTATGTTAATACTATGTGAATGATACGTTAAATCTATTCAAGCCCTTCTAATGTCCATGTTTAAAGCCTTGTTATAAATGTATTTTTCATCTAGTTTAAAGCTATCTAATTCCTATTTTAGCTGGAGGGATCTGGTAAAAATACATACCAATTTCTATGTCAATGCTATGTATCTTTTTACATCTATTCACACGCCATTCATGTCTGTGTTTTAAAGTCTATTTGTATTGTATGCAACATCTATTTTAAAGCTACTCAATTACTATTTTAGTGCTATTTCAATCAGGTGTTCAGTCAATGAATCAAACACAGCATCACTACTTAAACTCTATTTTAATGCTATTTGAAGCCTATTTTGTTTCTTGCTAAAACTGCTTGGTTAGCAATGCTAACAAAATAGCTTCTAAATAGACTATTAAATGGTTCCATTTGAATAGTAAAAAAGTAGGATTTTGAATCATTTTAAACAGCAAAATTATAGCAATGAAATACACTTAAAAAATATGGCCTTATATGATTTCTAACATAGTCATAAAATACGCCTTGCATACCATTTGAATAGCTTTCTGACATAGCATTTAAATAGCAAATAAATAGTGTATGATTCTACAAGGGAATAGCCCTGGGATGTTTTTTTGAGAAGCGTAGTTCATAATGTTATCTATCAATCTAATGTTTTCTGAAATACATTGTCTTTTTAGGAAACTGGTCTGATCGTTATTGATAAGTTTTGGGAAAACAGATTTTATTTGGTTTGCGATAGCTTTCGCAGCTATTTTGTAGTCGCAGTTGAGAAGAGTTAGTGGCCGCCAGTTTTTAACTAAGTGCAGTTCTGTGTCTTTTTTGGTATGAGTTTAATGATTCCGCGTCCCTGTGTGATCGAGAGGCTTCATTCATCATATGAATAGTTGAGTGCACTTATTAGAAGAGGAGACAAGTCTTTCCGGCCAAAAAATTTTGTAGAACTCAGCCGGGAGTCCATTAGTTCCAGGGGTTTTCTCCCGATCCATGCTTCTTAAAGCTTTTAGGCACTCTTGTTCTGTTAAATGTCCTTCGCAACTCATTGCCTCGTTGTTGTCCACAACCGTGTCATTTTCAGGTCGAAAAAGATTGTTTTCCGTTGGTATCACACTTTTGGGATGTGTAGAGTTCTTTTTAAAAAGTTTCACATTCAGCAAGGATTTCTTTGTCAGATGTGACAAATTCTTGATCTGTGATTTTAAGCTGGCTTATTTTACTCATTTTGAAGTGTCTTTTCTCAAGATTTAGAACATATTTGGTGTTTTTTTTTCGCCTTCTTTGTACCATTTCATTTTGCATCTCAAGATTGCCCCTTGGGTACGTACTTTGATAATCTCTTCTAATTCACTTTTGAATAACTCAAGTTATTCCGTTTTATTTGTTTTTTGCATTTTGCTGACGGCAGCCCGCTGTTCCAGTTCTTTTTCTAGTAAGGCAATTTTTTCTTCTAACTCATGCTGTTTATGCAAAGTTTTATGCTTTTTGGCAGCAGCGAAGCTAAGAGATTTCTCCCGTGTTTTAAGTTTGATCATATCCCAAAGAAGCGCGTGGTTTATTGACTCATCGTTTTTGTATTCCTTCTGTGTTTCATGGATAGTTAACCTTATCAAATCAATGTAATCCTTATCGGCCAGAAGGGATGTGTTGAATTTCCAAAGACCAGGCCCTCTTGGGTTTGAGTGAAGAGATATATTTAATGTGATCATTGAGTGGTCTGTCTTAAAGCCCGGTAAAATGTTTGGGGAGATAATGCTACCCAGCAAACTCTGACTTGTTAAGAAGAAGTCTAGTGTACAGTGGACAGTAGGCTGTGTTTGGTGCCGAGTATACCTTTTTTCTTCGGGAGGTTATCGCATATCTCGAGGATGGTTTTTGCTGGTTGTGATGTGTTTTGGGCAGGCCCCCTTTTTTATCTTTCTCTACATCAAGAACGAGATTGAAATCGCCTCCAATGATGCGGAACCGTTGCAGCTGTCCCAGGCAGTAAAAATACGAAGGGACGATAATTATCAAGCCATTTTCCAGAGACTAGGGCAAGATGTATAATTTAATTGATTTAGTCAAATGTTTAGGAGACTTTGACCCAGTTGAACTTACCGGTAACTTTGCTGAATCATCTGATTCACGTGACAGTTGTTCTAGCGCAGAATATCAGGACGAAACGTCTATTGTTAAAGTTAAAGGCAATCTTAAGCTTAATGTAGCTTTTTGGGAGCATATAGCTGCTTCTCGCTTTATTTGCGATACCATTTTAGACGGGTATAAGATTCCTTTTATTTACACCCCACCTTCAGCCCATTTTTCCAATAATCGCTCAGCCATTCAGTATAGCGATTTTGTTGGGCAGGGCATTTCTGATCTCCAGTCCATGGCTGTTAAATCGGATTTGTTCTGTGCTGGTTTTGTGGCCAATACCCACTAAAGCATCTGGGCTCCAGTTCAGTCTCTTCGCTGGTTGGGCTAGTGCTGGGATTTAAAGGATAACTTGCTGACTGTGCCTGAGGACAAAATTGACAAGTTACTCGTTAGTATCGATTATACACTCTCCCAGAGTAGTCTACCTGCCAGGCAGCTGGCTTCTGTCACGGGTAGTATTATTTCCAATATGCTTGTTTTCAGTAATGTGTGCAAACTTATGTCTAAGAGTCTTCATAGGGCTCTTGACCGTAGAGAAGGGTGGGAGTCTCGAGTTGATTTGGATCCCTGCGCTCGCAAGGAGTTAGGAGTTCTGGAAAATACTGTTTCTCATCCCAATTCCAGGTGTTTCGCAGACGCTGTTCGCAGACCATCTCGTATTGTTTATTCAGATGCTAGCGCTCTTGGATGTGCTGCTTTTATTGCCATTGACGACAAGCCTGTTTTGCACAAAAACTGGGATTCCTTGCAGATGAAACAGAGTTCCACATGGAGAGAACTCCACTGTGTTAGTTTTTCATTAAAGAGTTTTGCATATCTTCTTTCAGGTTGCTCTGTTAAGTGGTTCACTGATACCAAGCTGTTCCTTCGATCGTTGATTCTGGTAGTATGAAACAGCATTTGCATCAACTTGCGGTTGATATATTTCATACCGCCAGAGAAAACAATATCGAAATTGAGGCTGAGTGGATACCTCGTTCATTAAACGAGAAAGCTGATTACTTGAGCAAGATTGTCGACTGTGATGACTGGACAGTTAAAGATTCTTATTTTCATGCAGTCAACTCTTATTGGGGTCCCTGTACAGTAGATTGTTTTGCTAGTTACAAAAACCACAAGGTTCCCCGATTCTAATTAAAGTTCTTTAATCCCGATTCTTTGGGCGTGGATTCCCTAGCGTTTAGTTGGGTAGGAGAAACCTGTTGGCTGCTGCCACCTGTTTCATTAGTTAAAAATGTCATCCGCCACGTATGTTTTTGTCAATGCAGAGGAATTCTGGTTATTCCTTATTGGCCTTCAGCTCCCTTTTGGCCCTTTTTGGTAGAACGCAGAGGGGTTTTCCGACCATTTGTCATTGATTTTCTCTTTGTTGAGAACGGCAAAGATGTTTATCTCCATGGGGCAAATAATAGTTCCCTTTTTGGCTCAGAGAATTTTAGTACCCCAGTGTTTTTTCTGCTGCTTGACGGAGCTGTACAGTACAGTGTCCAGTAGAATCTGTTTATGACACATCATCTCACGGGGCCACTTGACCATGTTTTATGAGGGACTGCCCGTTCACCATGCATGTGTTGGCTATGGGTGATTAAACTTTTCTAGGCAGTTGGGCCATTGTCGTCTTTGTGCAGGACTGCCTGTTTATTGTTGTGCTGAATGCACCATTTAGGCAACTGGGCCCTCCTTATGTTTTTGGTTGTGTGGCATTTGCATTATTTCTATTTGTTCTCACATTTCTTGTTGTTATTTCCCTTGTTTACAAGGTAGATGTACATTTGCCTCAAAGGTTGCCCACTTAAGAGATCCAGAGCTTCGAAAGTTAGCGGAAGGTCTTCCCTTGCGTGCTGCTAAAGCAAAGGCCCCATCAACAACGGAGCGTTATTCAAGAGCCTTTCAAAAATTTAGAGAATGGTCTTCTTGCTTTGAAGAAGTCATTTCCTTGCCCTCAGATGAGATGTCAGTTGCCCTTTACTTGGAATTTTTACTACAGCAGAGGTACCCCTACTCCACACTTGAGTCCGCCTGTTATGGTATAAGCTGGGCACACAATTTGTATGGCCTTCCAAGTCCTTGTGATTCAAAATTGGTAAGGAACATGCTCGAGGCTGCAAAAAGGGAACTTGCAAAACCTGTTCTCAAGAAAGAACCTGTTACTCCTGAAATGATCTTGAGTATATGTAACAAGTTTGCCAGTCCAAATGCTAATCTTTATAATCTTTGCTTAGCTGCTATTTGCGTTACTGCTCATTCAGCCTTTCTCCATTACGAGTTAGCTAGCCTATGTTGTTGTGACGTAAGTTTTTGCGATACATTTGTGAGGATTTATATATTTAAGAGCAAAACCGATGTTTATAGGGATGGCCCCCATGTTTTGTTAACGAAATCAGACTCTGTTTCTTGCCCTTTTCACATGCTTAACAGATACGTCAGTGCTGCTAATTTAGACTTGTCTTCGTCTTTACCGTTTTTTCGCGCCTTGCATTTTCATAAAGTTACTTCTTATAGTTTGCGTTCCATGGGTATGAGTTATACCAGAACTAGGGAAATAGTTTTACAAGCGTTAGCGGAATTAGGGTATCCTAACACTTGTTTGGTTTACACAGTCTAAGAGCAGGAGGTGCTTCTGCAGCCACTAACGCAGGCGTCAGTGATCGACTCTTCAAACGTCACAGCAGATGGAAGACTGCTTGAGCCAAGGACAATAAGGACAATTTAGAATCTTTACTCTCAGTGTCGAGAAGTTTGCATACTTGGTTTTCTTAGTATATCTCTTTCTTTATTTTCGAAAGCGGGCATCAATAAACGAGATGCCCGTCCCTGATGCTGTGTTCGTGTTTATTAAGATTAGTTAAGTTTATTAAAATATTTTATAATCGTTTCAGGGTGATTAGAGTACAAATACATTTTGTAACATTTCGCTAATGACATTGGAATATGTCTGTCATGCATAATTCATGTTAACTGTAGAAGTACTTTAATTAGGCGTGCTTGCAGGTATGATGAATCCCTAGGGGGTATTAGGCTATTTAAGATTTTGTAAGTTATGCAAGAGCCACTTGAAGGCATCTCTTTCAGCTTTGCTTTATGGTTTATTCACTACTGTAATTCCTTTATGGTGATGATGTAAACACTCACTGCATCAATTAATGAGATGCCCGCCCCTGATGCTGTGTTCATGTTTATTAAGATTAGTTACAAAATATTTTAGAATCGTTTCAGGGTGATTAGAGTATAATAATTTTTGCTTTTCAATGTCCCCACTCGATCTTAAGTTCTCAGCCTTTTTGTATGGATATGATTATATAGTATATTTGCACATAATTGTACGTTCTTTCACTTTCTGCTGGCAATATTTCATTTGTTCACTATTATTAGACGGCCGGGCATAGAGACTCACAAGTTTCCATGCTGAACCTGCTGAGTGAACGCAGACTATAAAAACAGTCCTGTGGGTGGTAGGGTGGGTGTGAGAAAAAGTGGTGAAGGGTCGGGTGTACAGTGTGTCTTGAAGATTTATTTACTAGTCTACTAAAAATGTGACAAAATAAGTTTATTTCACACTCTGAATTAAATTTTTAGTTACTTGACATTTGCACATCTTAAATACTATGAATTTAAACTCCTTAATGTAACTGAAAAATTGTACATCAGTTCTGCATGACCCTTTGTTGTTCTAAATATTCATGACAGCTTGCTTGAGCTCCGAGCCCAGAGGCTTCTGCCCCGAACCCATCGGAAGGGAATTTGACCCAAGGTTAACCACAATGACTGACATGTTCCACGTTTCGACTTCATAGCGTTGTTGTGTATTTGCCTACTTCAATGGCTTTGATGGAAGCCAACTTTTTTGAAATACTTCAGTGAAAAAGCTTGAAACTTATTTTTAATTAACTTAATATTTTTGACTTTGAATGTTGTAGCACTTTCACTATCTTGCATGACTTCAACACTGCGGCAGAAGATGAAAATGGCCTTAACGTCTTGTCTGTCCGAGACTCGAGGCCATATGAAAGCACCCTCTTCATTCTCTGACAGAAAATTCATCCGAACCCTTTGAGTAAGAATTTTTTCTACGTTTCCAATGTAGAATCCTTCTTTGTAGGCAATGGCAACCCACTCGTCCACTGTCAGTTTCTTCTGGTCATATTCCTAAAGGACAATAATAATAATAATAGTAAATAATAAAACAATTTTATGTATCAACTTACAATTTTTCTGCCAGTTTCTAGTTTTAAAACGTTTTCAAAATCTTTTTTGCACGGGATTGAAGAATTCATAAGTGTATAAATCAAAGTAGGTCTATTGAGTGGGCACTAGAACATTAGTAATTGGCCTACCCATTCATCTTGATAGGCAACTTTTGTTCTTTCCTTGGACACTACAATAAAAACAGAAAGTCAGGACTACTGGGGCTACATAAATATATCATAGCATTTTGTATAAAAAGTTATTATGTACTAGAAGTAAAATGTAATCACGCTTGTATCAAATGGTAAGGAGATGACACTATAACATTAAAATCAGGTTAAAATGTACCTCTTCTTTTGTATCGTGTGTGGCGGTTTAGCAGGCTGTTTTAGGAAAGAAAATATCAAGAAATCAGATTAGCCACAACTGTCTTCAATGCATTGAGTAATACAAAAAATGCGAAAATCATGATAGTACCATGGAACTTCTCTGTTCATCTGAACAGCTGGTTTTCTTTTTGCGCTACAAACGGCAAAAGAGCAGCATTAGCACCGTAAAACATCGAGGTTTAGGTTTCCCACATGCAGGTACCTTTTGAGAATATCACAAATCAACGTAATTTACCTTGCTTTTCAAAGCTCTCGCTTCCATTCTCATTGTTTCGGCCACCGTTAATAACTCACATTCTGACTCAGAGGTAGAACCCTTTGAAATACAAATAAGTGAAATTACTTACATACAAGTGGCTAATAATTCACTGTACTGAAGCTACTCTCACGAAAATGAGCTGATGAAATTACGTTGCTCAAGAAGCTAGCAGAGAACAGTACAGTACCGCCTTAAAGTATTTACCCATTAGGACGTGGTAAAACCTCGTCTTTGCCGAAGTGTTTTGCCGCGAATTCACAGCGGTGGGACGAATTCCTCAACCTTGTCTTGGACGGACGTGACCGAAAGTTTCCTTTCCACGCTATGCATAAAACAGAATTCTCAATTAACGTCTATTATAAGAGCTGTATCGTACAATAAAATGCCTATGTTCGCTTGTCTTCAGAAACTTAAAGTGATTTCCCTTTCTCGTTTAACATCTTGGAATGAAGTACAGTCGTCCAATAAATCCTGAGAATTTTGTGTTGTTCTTCTTCTGATTTATTGTACAGATGAATAAAATCCCCTTGAGTCACTTTACGGTTAATGTGCTGGGGTATCTTAACCACCAAATCAGAACACCTTTTGGACAACTTTGCCACCATCAAGTAGTGAGTCATATTGTGCTGCTGACAAAAACCAAAGCACCAGTTCATGAACTGAATTTATTTTTACAGCAGTTCATTCTTCACACTATAACATATATTTCTTTTATCACGAATTAAGGTTACCGTTTACCTTTAGAGCGCCTTTAGAGGTGTCTCTCGTTGCTTGGACATGAGACACCTGTAAAAGTATTCGAGACCTTAAGAAAACAAAGGTGTTTTTCTTCCCCAGTATAGCGTGAATAATTAGAGAATATCATCATGACCAATCACACATGATAGTGCATAGATTTTTTTTTTCTTTTTAAGGCAGATGGCAAGTTTTCTACCAACAAGACGGAAGACTGCTTGAATTTTACTATCGCTTTCTTTTAGTATGTTCTGAAAGCGGGTCGGAAAGCAAGAACAGTCCCCCAAAAAATCGTGTTCAAAAATCGTGTTATCATTCCCTTGTCAGAGTCACTCTTGCAAAGTACATTACACCGTATTAGACACATTCGTTTATTGCAACTCCAAATCAAGACCTTTCAAAACAGTGCAATATTATAATAAGAAGTAAACTTACAGGTTTCCATCGTTGAATGACGTCCTTTCGCCACTGAGAGTAGTCCTTGATGTCCAAAACCGGCGGGTTTTAGTCTTCACTAATCCCACCGTGAACGTACAACTCTTCTAGTACCTGCTTAACTGTCTCAATAAAATCAGGTGGTCGACTTGCAGAAGAACATATCACTGTATTAGGGTTTTCAGCTTGAGGTGGCTTGGGTGTTATTTGCTGAAGACCAGGAATCTGCGATTGCGGGTTGATAAAAGTGATCGGCAAGTTGTATGATGGCATAGCATGCTGTAGCGGTGTAGTTTGGTAAGACAGCATGAAAAAGTTAGGGTAAGCAGCATTCTGAGGGAATGGACCAGTGATGTACGGTGGCTGTTGTTCTGTAGGTTGAGGTTCCAGATTTGAGTGAGCAAACACTCCGTTGTTGGCTGAGGTCCACTGCAGCAAAGGTTGCCTCTCAAGAATTGACTCAAATTCGTCTCCACTGCTGTGATGCTCGTGTGTGTCCATTGTGGAAATATTGGTAAAAAATGAGTAAATTTCTTCACTTTTATAGAGACCTCTGAAATTCAGTGAGGGTTGAATTACTAATGTTGCATATGTCCGATCGACTGGGTTGTCGTTTTCGGTACAGTTTATTTTCGTGCACAGTTTCCTTTGATGACAAAACTCGTCTGATTTTCACAGATATGCCGGATGACTCATCTCAATTAGGTAGAGGAAATACCAAAACCAAGTATCCGACACAAAATGAGGCGATGCTTTCTCTTTTGCAAACGATGCTATGATATGTACAGCAAAAGCAGACAAAGCCGGTTTACAATTGTTATTCAGTAACCTACTGCTCGCCTGAATAAAATGCATTCGTGGGCTAAGACCGGCGTTCGTGATCTATTGCGCGCATTTTTATGTTCGTGATTTTTTAGTCGTATATATATGACATTTTCCATATTCAAAAACATGAAAGACAACAATAGCAGCAAAACAATTGCATTTGGTACTGTTTGCAAGGTAAAAACATCCTTTCTGTTATGGCGTATGTATGTTATTTTTCTTGGAAGAGTATTTTAGTGGTTATTGACCCACTAAACTAGACTGGCACAATCTTTCGAACCCAAAGCACACTACATATGTTTTTCTTGGAACGGCTTCTAAACTGACACTCCTGTAGTTTTGTTGTAATCACGCGATTAAAGACTTTCCGGGCTCTGAAGAGCTGGAACGTTGAAACAGGATAGCCAATAAACATTTTCTTTTTACTCTTCATGGACCCCTCCCCAAGTTTACCGTAATATTACCCGCTTTTCCACTTTCGCAACATTGAGTTATGACATAACATCATCTCCTTTTTGAGTTGTGATTGGATAACAAAAAAGGCGCACTTTTACTCTATGCAATTAAAAATTTGGTGGCAAATTGGTGATTCTATTTATCTGAGAAGCAAACTCAAACTTTACCGCTGAATTTAACAGTTCTTCAAGCAACATGGCTTTCCTGTTGTCGTTCTTGTTTGTTCTTTTAGCAAGTTGTATTGTTAATTTTGATGTACAACATTTCGCCACACTTAGGGAAATTTACCAGGGAAACGCTACTGCATTGATTTTGGGAGCTTTTAAATCACTTTCGTCTTTGGAGTATGAGGACATTTTTGGAAGCTTCTATGGTCCACCCTTTTATACGACCGGCAGATGGAACCTTCTATCCTTTATGGATAGTAACAACCTTTTAGTTTATGATTTTCAATGGGAACCCAAAGAAAATTTGATGTTATTTCCCAAACAGTGGTACGAGGACGAAGAATTAGTCTACACGTGGAGTTCAATTTTGAAAGAAAATGGCATCTCGAGATTCAATAAAGTAAGTTTATGTTCCTTTCGTTGAAGATTAAATTGCTCTATAATTTTTGGTCCGAGTTCAGTCCTTTTAACCCACTAGAGGTCCCTTGAGGCAGACTGCCATTGTCAAGGAGCATGTAACTGCAAAACGTTTTGTCAGGCAACAAAAGGCACTGTCAATGTTTATTCAAGGAACCCCATAAACAATGAAATGCTGATGCCGCTCGAATTGAAGAAAAGTGACGCTAAAAACGTGGATTCATTGAAGGCGTTCATCTCTCTTACCTTGAATATGAACTTACATGGATGGGAACTCTACATTGATATGCAACCGGTAACAATGTCCATTTCTTCATACATGTACATGTTTGGATATATAGAATTAGAGTTAAGTTTACAACATAATGCTTCTTTGAGATAAACATTGTCAGAGGTGGAATATAATAAAACAGAATGCGAGGGCCTTGTTGTAATGAATATTTTGTCTTTATAGGTTTCCACTTTCAGGGAAAATCCAGGGATGCATGGCTCAATTTTAGAGGTTTCACCAAAACTGCTGGGTGGCATCAAGAGAAAAGCAACAGAAAGCAACAATACAGGGGTAAGTGTTTTGCAAGATTTCACATTGCTGAAGTCATATTTGGAAGGGTGTTTCTTTTGCCAAATAGGAAACACATTCACCTATTTTTTATGTTAAAAGTCATGGTAATCCTGAGAAGCTAAAATAATAAATGAAAAAAAAAAAAAGAAATAAATGTTTAAGCCTTAAACATACAAAATGCAACAATGTTGTCTCTTTTTTGTAATTAATGCACAACCAATTTCCTTGGTCGGATGAGCTTTCATGTCACTAACATGAAGATATCATTCTCCTTTATATAGTAGAGAAAGCAGAGCACTACACGGACCTCAGTGAGGAAAGAAAAAGCCCTCTCATCAGATAACATTGAAAAAGCATTGAAGACATATTGCTGCAAAGAAGAATGCATGAAAAAGGTCATTAGCAAAGAAGATATGCATACATGCCGCAAAGATTTGCTTTCTCTCTCTGAAGAAGATCAGAGGGCATTTCTTTTGAGGTTCTTCACTTCTGGGCATACCATCATAAAGGTATATTTAATGGACTAGGTATTCTGAATTTTTGTCAGGCTGAACATGAAGCTGCTACATTATATAATAAATCTAAAGTCATTGTTGTGAATGATATACCTTGATGTCTAATTCAATTCAAGGTAAACAATGTTATACTTTTCGACTTCCAAATGGAAAAGACGTTTGCAGAAAAGCTTGGCTCAAGACTTACAGTATCTCACCCACTTCGTAAGTATTACAACCGAGCGCTAACTGTTGATTGGAGTATCATTTAATTGACAGTATTAAGTAAAGGTAGAACCTATCGAAATTTTTGTCCTACAGATTTCATTGCTTGCAAAGGGAATACGAACAGTGCGGTCGAACTTCACTACAAGGGGTTAGAAAAGGACGGCAAATGCCAAACCCAAGTACTCTTAAAGTGCCTATGAAGTAAGAAATAATTGATGTTTATTTGAAAGGCTTTTCAAAGTAAAGAAGAATGGTGTTTCCCTTCTTGGAATATCTTTTTTCGTTCTAGAGAA
>OMLO01003184.1_pt1 | contig 13531 bp, 8 predicted proteins | sample 1674811 | NCBI WGS metagenome assembly OMLO01 (sample SAMN06265003, study PRJEB25207) | coral metagenome | isolation source: Coral host | place: Mexico:La Bocana,Puerto Morelos, Mexico | collected 2008-11-13
GTGGAACCACCTATGACGTCATCACTTAAAATACAAAAACGTGAATATCTCTAAAACGAAAAAAGGTATTCCAAAAACGAAAACGCCATTCTTCTTTTCTTTGAAAAGCCTTTCAAATCAGCAGCAATTATTTTTTACTTCATAGGCACTTTAAGACTGCGTGCAAAAGTTCTAACAATGATTAATCACACAAGGAACCGAAAGACCTCCAAGGCAAGAGCTTTGGTCCTGGGAATGATGCCACCTCACTTTTGTGCATTCGCATCACTTAAATGTACTCTTTGTAGCTAGAAAATTGCCTGTGGACTCGTAGATTAGTAGAAGAGGGGAAACACAGGCCGCAAAAATTAACCTCATGAAAAAACATCCAAATGTAATATTCTTTACATAAAAAAAGTCTTCTGATGATAGTGATGAATCACGTTTTACACCAATTTCAACGCTCTCCTATTCAACTGGTTGGCAAGAGGAAGGATTGAATACTCTTAGGGCTTATCTCTAGTTTCTGTGGCGTGAAGTGACGAGGAGTATTTTTATTTCCTCACCTGGAAAGGGGGTGCTGTTTATATACTGTGGTACAATAAAATTCAATAATATATTAAGAAAAATGTTTTTAATTAATAACATACTGTCGTTTATGCTCCTTTTCACTCTGGCCAAGGTGGCAATCACTTGTTCAGTTCCGATGTCTTTTAGCTGGGCAACAGATGGTGTGAAGGTCATTACCTCTCTTGAGTGTCTAGTCAACATGGCGGCCGAATCTGAAAATTAGCGGCAAGGAAATACAAAGCTTATAGTAAGACTCCCAAGTGGTTCACCATACTGGTGCTCTGTAACTCTTAAGTCTCGGATGTTTAGTGTACATGTATGGGTAGCTGACAACTTTTGCCATCCAGCCATAAAAACATCTAAGAATATGATAATAAATTTTCAACAGGAAATTTCTTGTCCAACAATACAGAGTTGCTCGCAAAGCCACTACATTAAGTTTGTAGAGGATAAATCCTTTATCAACTGAGCTGGTTTGAGCGAGATGGCTGGATATGGCTCAAGCTTTTCAGCACATTGCTTCATTTTAGACATTGATGACATCTGCATATAGCAAAGCCACCTTAATTAACCTCACTCTCGGTTAAGAATGCATACTGGTACATGTATATAGGACTGGTATCTATGTTTGCCACTGACACTATCCCCTGTGAGAAATAGATTCTTAAGTTCTATGTCATGCAGAATACCAGCATTATCTATACTATTAACAAATAGGCCATTTTACAGTTGTGTGCTAGGAGACCTGGTCTTTGTATGGCAGCAAGGCTCAAGGTGACCTTGCTTTGATACAGACCTCTCTGCATTTGTCATGTAAATACACCTAATTAGCATTAGAACAACTTGATTTACACAACAAAAGTAGTGAGGTCTGTATCAAAACAAGGTCACCTCTAGCCTCGTTGCCATTCAGAGACCAGGTCACGGGGCAGACAACTGTAAAATGGTCTATTTTGCCTGATCAGTGAGACTAAATGTTGTTTTTGATAAATTTATGCTTAATGGAGGGATCAAACATTCAACAGATATAAAAAAACCACCCCATTTATACTCCTGGAGGAATGCAACTGTTATTTCACCTGAGTGTACATCTATATACAGTACATAACAGACTGAAAGGTAAAAGAATAACAGCATACAACTGTACATGTACATTATTATCAATGATGAAATTCTCTGATATTGTACCAATAAATGCTTGTTACTGACCTTCGTACACACTGTGATATGCAAAGTGGAGATACAATAAAAACAACAAATGCACAGCAGCCACCACAGAACCAGCAATCAGTCCCTGACGTCGATTGAATGTGCGGCTCATAAACACAGTCACCTGTAGGATACAAACAGATTTTTCAACAAGAGCAAATTGTATAGATTGTTCTTGGAAGCATGGCATTCCATTCGCGAACCAAACTTGATCAGTGATCACACACATATTCCAGTCATTTACAAAATGCTTAACTTATCCCTAGCGAGTTTCCTTACATTCTTATAAACATCTAATTTACATTTAGATTTAGATGCCATTAACATTCATTTCATCACTGAAGAAGGCCATAGTATTTTAGCTGAAATGTCTACAGTATTTTAAGGTTTTTAATAAATTGTGTCACAATTATATACAACTTAGTGCATGTACAAGCAATGTATAATAGCCTAAGGATTTCACATTATTATTTAATAAAATTAATGGTGCGAATGAAAGGCACAGTCACCTACGCTGACGAAACTGGTCAGACAAGAACAGAAAAGAACCCTGATATAATTTACAAACCTTGTTGTTAATTAAATAGAGAACATTATTTTGCGCTTAGTCAAAAAAATTGGCCCTTCATTTTATCAAGGTTTCATTGTACTTGACAGTTTTGCTGTTGTACTTGAAAACTCTATTGTATGTGAGTGTTGTGTGAGTATGTTGCTCACTCACCAGTTTAGCAGCTGATAGGCCTCCAAACACCAACCACAGAACATAAAAGAATGAGTGTGAATGGTGATACCCAACAGTCGTTAGAAAAAGACAAAGAACATTTCCAAACAATGCGTATCCCTGAAGTCAAAGTAAAACAAATATATATCAATTGCCTTTATATAATAGCAAATGCAATCATAGCAAAAACAAATCTTTGTTTCTGTATTTTTTAAATCATCCCATCAAAAAAGGTTAACAGGATCCAAGTTGGTGAGTGCTTATGTCCAGCTGTGCACTATATTTCATTCTTGCAATCTTATGCCCTTTGTCACTTATGCCCTTGTGTCATGCCTGAATGTGCATTAAATGCGAATAACTAAAACTGAAATTAAGCTGCATAAATCAATCCGACCTGTCTTTCTCCATTACTTTACAGCAAGCATTAAACATGAGGACAAGAATCAAATGGGAAAAAAACTTGGTATGAACTTTGACCTCAATTAATAAAAGATGCACTTACTGATAAAGAAAGAATTTGGAGAAAGGTTAGGTGGGTGCTGCACATGAATGCCACAGAATAAAAAAATGCTGCTCCACCAAGCCAGTATCCAAAACAAACACCAAAAGCAGTGCCCATCAGTGTTCCCTCTTGCTAAGTACAAGAAGATCACAAACATCATTAATAAAAATCAGTAATAATAAGTTACACTCAGAAAAATAATTATTAAAAAAAAGATGTCAGTTCCTTAAAGACACACCTTTCAATGTTGTTAAATGTAATTTAAGCTAAGTTAAATGCAAAACAATGCTGGTCAGCAGCCTTCCCCTGTCCTGGACATACACAGTGGTTCAGGTCTGCTGGGGTCACATGGTTTTACAGCGCAGCTTTTGAGGTCAACTCATTCTCACATGCAATTTTGCCATTTCGACTGTGCTTGGCGACTTAGCTCCCTGCTCTCCCTCCCTCTCTGGTAAGTATGAGGTAAGTATCATGGTTCTACTGTTTTTTGCAGTGTGACGGTGCCTGGTGGTTGCTGCTCACAGGGTTGTCATGGTTACCCTTCACACTCGGCTCTTGTACACAGGGTTGTCATGGTTACCATATGTGCTTGGCTCTTGTGATCGAGGCTCCGCTATCCTTCCAGGCACCTTCCCCAAGCTCATTGTTTCAAATAATCTGTCTAGTCGACATGTACTGTATTTTTAACCAGCTTACAAGTAAACACTTTTTTTTAAGCCATGCTTATATTTTCAGTCCACTCAGGAATAAAGAAATTGTGTAGCCCTGAGTTGTGAGTATAAACATCAGGAATATTTTTACAATAATCTTACCACTGTGTGTCCTGATGTTTTCATACTGAAGAGAAGAATGGCAATCAGGGTAAACACCAACATCATTGGACCATACAATTCACCAACAACTGTCTGTAAAAAAACAAATCAACAGTCCTTGTTTAAAATACTTACTGAAATAAGGAAGGGAAATAAAAGTGACTAGCATTCAATATACAAAGTGCCAGACATAATGCTAAATAAATATGAAAAACATGTACACTAAAACTCTTACACGATTCTTATTTATGTTTAGTACCTGAGGAGAAGCTGTTGATGGTAGTTTAGGGATCAGTGAGTGGAGCAACCTAAAAGAACAAGAGCAAGTTAGTACACAGAGGATTCAACAAGTTTTATTCTAAGCTACAGATGGCAAAAAAGTCACAGCAGGCAGCTAGTGAAAGTTCAATTATCTCTAATAAATTTATTAAACAAATAAAATTATTCTTTACATTCCAGAGGAAGAACTCAGTAATTGGGGGGGGGGGGATTCTTGATGTTCACTGGTAAATATGGTCAGTGGCTGGCGCTAATTAATAGTTCAGATTAATTACATTAATTTAATATTAATACCCTGTAAAATTGGCTGTGTATGAGCTTAAATATTAATTAATATTATATAATGGCCAGCAATGCCATGAAACGGAATCCTCAAGGGAAAAGAAAAAAGGGAAGACCAAATCAGTCTTGGCAGTGAACAGCAATCAAGTAGCTGGAGAGCATCGTGAAGACATGGGGTGAGTCCGAAAAGATCATGATGAACAGAGTCCAGTGGAAGGCTATGGTCGAGGCCCTAAGCCTCACAAGTGGCAAAGAGGCTGATTAAGTAAGAAAGTAAGTAATATCACATTAAGCTCATTCTGATCTTCAAGATAAGAGAATTTACCTGTTGCGGACTTCAATGGGTTCGACATCAAAATATGGTCTTAGTATATCAATGTTAGCATACAGATCAAAAGCTCTTTTAGCTGACTGCTTACTAGCCTGCCAAACCTGTAACACAAAACAAAAACAAGACTTAAAAACATGAAAAAAACAGACAGCTTGATTTTACAGAAATGTATTTGTTGAGTTTCTGAATTATACAATTTATGTAAAAGCCATTCTGCTAACCTATGGTGGCATCCTAAAAGATAGAGCTTGAAAATGATTTTGAAAAAGCATCGCCAAAACTTGAAGCCAAATATGGCAGCAAAACATTTGAAATTGTTTGGACAAAACTTATAATTAGTAAAATTCCGAAAGTAGCAGCCCCCTGAGAGCAACCTAATAAAATTGTGTTAAGTAGTGACCTCCGAAAATACATGAAGCAATCTCTCAAAAAGAGCTGGCCTAACCCCTATCTCCCTGCTCTTATTTATATTTAAAAATATTTTTCCAAACAATAGTCAGGTGAAAGTTAGGTAAGGTAACTTGATATAAGGCATCATTATCATTTTACAGTTGGGCTGGTCTGCAGATAGCTACGCTCGTCTAGGCAGGCCAGTCTATCAATAGTTACAAATGTTTTCATTATTATTATTATTGTTGTCCATAATGTTCGCTCTATAATATGTTTCTCATAACAAGGCTAAAAAGTTAAAAATTGTAAAATTAAAAGGTCAAAACCAAACGTTTGGTTTTGACCTTTTAGCCTTGTTATGAGAAACATTATTATTATTACTATTATTATTACTTTTGTTATTATTGAACAGATATACAGAAAAATGGAAAGTTAAAAAAAGTGAAAAAAATAAATGAAAAAGTGGGAAAAGAATGAGAAAAGAACTAAGGTATTATTGGATTTAAGAAATAAATATTTTTATTGGTCAGGATTAGTGCTACTGCTACTGATATTTTAATGTAAAAATGATTTTGTGAAATTAAATTTAAAGGAATGTTGATCTTTTCTCTTCCTCCTGCCTCCACTCACTGCATATCAGTACTAACAGTCTGTTTGCCTGGTTTCATTTTGGCCTGATCTCAATCAAGTCAGCACTCAATGTCAATACTTGGTGCAATTAAGAGACCACTTTAAATGACTAGTACGTTTTCAAAAATCCAGTTACTTCTCTTTCACCTGTATAAACATAAAACAGTGCAAATGTATGGGTACTTACATAGCCTCCAACTTCCTGTGCCATTCGCTCTCTAATCCTTTCCATAAACTCTGTTTCTGAAATTCCCTGTCGACTTGGGCTCCCCTCAGGGCTAATAAAGAAAACCAAAGAGATCACTGATTGAACAGAGAGATTGGCATCATTGTATATTAAACCCAAGAAGCCTCGGGGGGGGGGAATTCCATATGAAAAGGTCTGGATGCTTGTCGTGTAAACCTGGGATTTTGGTCTCTTTAGGATGTCCATGACAGAATACCACAGTTTTTAGCTGTCAAAGTATTTTTTAGGATACACTCAAAGAAATAATAATTTAAAAGACCACTCTTATTTTTTAATTTTAGGCTTAATTTTCACCAATTCTTGAGTTCAGTCTACTTGAGTAGACTCCTTTCCAGAACAGCAGCTGTTAATCAAGCCTTTTCAGTTTAAACTGGTAGTCAAATAAAAGCTTGGGCCACACCCAGATTGTTCTCCTTTTGGGGTCAATTCACATCCCTAACCTCTCCATATGGGAGTCTCCACCTCCTCCCCCCTGCCCCCAGGGCCAAGAAGGAGGGTTAGGAGACTAAAGGGGCATAAAAATTCTTGCATTTTTTCCACTCACTTTTCACACCACCTTCTCAAATACGAACTGAATGCCTAGAGCAGGCTATAAAATACCAACCTTTCCACATTTCCTGGTTCTGACTGAAGATCATCAGTGTTGGCAATATCGATAACAGCTGAGGAGTTATCCTACAAGATAATAAAATTATTAATTATAAACTATTTATTTTATAATAAGTTTGTGTTTTACAGATAAACATGGGAAAGAATTGCACTTTTGATAATTTTTCATAGACAATTGGCAGAACCAATCTGTCACATAACCTTGTCAACCGTAAAAAGGGTCATAGAAGGACATAAATTCATTTAATGTTTAGATACAAGATTTCGTAGCAGTTTAAAAGTCTGACTTTGTGTATGTTCCATGTAGATCACCCAGAAACTTTAATTCACACATTCAAGTAAACTGTCATTTACACTTAGACATCGGTGGTCAAGAATGGAATTAAACTTGAGCAAAAAGGTGAGAATTTTTGTATTTTCTCTTTTGTTTATTTTTGGTTGCAGAAACAACCCAACATTAGTTATTAGCTATTTATTTGATTATCATGTATAAAATAAAGGTCATCATTATTGTAACGACTATGCGTACATGAAGTACTAGAAGTCTAGTTCCTGTCACGCAGGTCACATGACAGTGCTTGTGTGGCCAGCCATGTTCCTGTTTAATGCAATAAATAAGTTTGTTTTGTGGACTCTGTGTCTATCTGCCTGTCGTTACAATTAGTACGATTAATAACTATTAGAGAATGATAATTACATGGACGAAACTAAATTATATGACGCTATCTGTATAGGGTAACATTAAAATTGAAAAAAATGCTCTGAGCATGACATTTTTCAGTCCTGATATTTCAGTTTATCGGATCAATATTTAAGCTAAATGTTAATGGCTTTTTAGGCTTAAACAAAGCTCTATTAAGCTTAGTATAATAAACTACGTAATACCCTTGTCTCAGGCAAAATCGACCAGTTTTATTTATTTTGGTTCTTTTGGCGTAAAATCCATAGCAAACAAAAAACAAAATTAGAAATTTCGATTAGCCAAATTACAGGAGAGAGTTCACTTATAATTATAGGCCTACCTGTACCAGATACCAACTGGAAGAACGGCTTTCACTTGAAGCAGAACTGCTTTTATCTTCGTCGCCTAGCGTCGCCATTTTGGATTCACAAGCATCTAACGCCTCAAAGGGTTCTGGGTTATTGTTATTATCAAAAGGCAAGGGATTGTGGGGTTACTCCTCGACAACATTCAAGATGGCGGCACTTCCACAGAAAAAGTACTACCGGCAGCGAGCCCATGCTAACCCCATGGCAGATCACACTCTTGTCTAGTAAGTACTATAAAAATTTGAAGAACTTTGAATATGACAGAATACGATCAAGGGTTCCCGGGTATTAACCAAGGACATAAGCTTATATGAGGGGGATGCCTGGGGAAAACGTGGCCCCTGACAGCTCCATGCAGGTTTATTTGTAGAGCATACTCGCCCTTGTTTGTTATCTCTCGCCGGAAACTAAAAGCCGCGTTTTTTATTGGTATTGCATTTAGATAGATAACCTTTATTTTAAAACGATGAGTATTAAAGCTACATGAGCTTGTGGGGTCGTTTGCAATTAACTAATCACCAAGTAACTAAAAAACTAAAAACTAGGGGTATTTACAGAAAAAACGTTTGAACTTAAGTCAGCAATATATACAATAAGAAATAATTTGCATTATAGTTTGTAGATAAGCTGGAGTACGGTATACTTTATTTAGGGGGAGGGTGCCTCTTGGATTTTTTGACTTTGCATCTGTGTTTTTCTTTATAATTCCTATATCTGATTGATAATTCCTGCAACTTATGGTGTGGCGTATCAGGTGCAAGAACATATAACACTGCATGTACTTGGCTTAGGCAAACGACATCTATTGCTGTGTTTTTGATCTGAAAATAACTGTTGGTCATGTAATTATTAGTCTTGCACTAGGTATCATCTTTTTACATTGTCATTTGTGTATCTGTGAGTTGGCATGCTGTGTGAAACAAGCCTTAGTGTTGTTACCCAACATGACAATTAACAAAAGACTTCTGTATAAGTAAGCTCCTCTAGTTTGTTGAATGACCAGTGGGTCTTTTTAATTTGAATCTCTCTGGGTTGGTTGCAGACCATCATTGTAATACCTCTAGCAAAGTACCTTGTAGAGCATTTTTAAACCATTATTTGTGAGCAAGACACTGACCTCTCTCAGCTCGTCAGTGCCTATCTTCACTCAGGTGAATGAATTGGTACCGGTGAATTTCATGCTAGGACTAACCCATGGACTAGTAGACTAATAGTCTTAGACGCTTCATGCTACAGCCTGGGAGAAGCTTTGGTGGTGTGGACCACTTGGCCCACAAATGTTACCTTAACTGATGAAAATATTTTCCAATTCCTTTCAGGAGATTGGAAAGACATGTTTTGATAGTCATGGCTGTAAATTATGGCACCTTTTGGAAATATGAAATAGAGATAGATACCATTTGCCATTTGCCATTGTTTTTGACTGTCACATGACTTTTGGCCAGCTGCCATGTCCATTTTGACTCAACAAGAGTCTATGTTATTGGTATCCCCAAGGGATATCGATTAAGATTAAGATAAACTTTATGTCCAAACAAATGGATTCTAGAATTCCTTACTCATGTCTCACATAATTTTGAAAATGGAGAATAACAATTAATTTCCTGAGTAATTTATTAATCGATGCTTTCCTTGTTGTCTAGTCCTGTATCACCAGATGAAATGGATTGGAGGAGATTATTTCCTGCATTTTATCCTAAGAACGATAACAAAGGTACATGTAAAACTGCAGATGAGAGGAGTGCTAAAGTGGAGTTTGCAGACATTGGCTGTGGATATGGTGGCTTGCTTGGTAATTTATTTACTATCAATGTACATATAACCGTTCTTATAACTTTTAGTCAGTCATGGTGGTTACATTGTTACTTTTCAGTTTTTCGTTTTAATCAAATTATTGTAACTAATTAAGTCTCTATGTACACACGCATACTCTATAGACTCTATACTGTTTAAATAACTTCCTTTGATCATCATATAGAATTAATTTGAGCCACAAGCTTACCGGCAATAAGAAAATATCCATGTGATTGTCCATTGGGATACCAAAACACACACAATAAATCATTAATACAATAATTATGAAGTACTGTATAATAACTTTCTTTTGTAATTCGACCTATCAAAAAAATTTTGGAGTTAATATTAAATACTCTACTTTAATCTATTAATTTGTATGCATTGTACTGATGATGACAACAGGACTGCAAAAAGAGTTACTAGTGTGGATCTCTAAAAGTTATGTTGTATTATTATAAATAGTGGTTTTAAATCTACATAAAGGGAGGGGGAGATAGTGAGGCAGGAGGGGGAGAGCAGGATACAGGGACTGGGAGATTCTGACCTCTCCCTGTCCCTCCCAACAGATAATCTTTATATTTAGATATAGTTTTGGTCTGAAAGAAATGAAGCATAGAATGCAAAACATTTTTCTTAACATTGAGTAGTTACAAGTGTCATTTTATCTTGCAGTTGATCTATCACCTATGTTTCCAGATACTCTCATGGTTGGAATGGAAATAAGACTGAAGGTGAGGAGACCATGAACTTATGAAATTGAATTATCTCGGTCATTTATTCTTAAATGTTTGTTAGTGTTGCATAATATTATTGCTGCATTACCAGTTTGCATAACTCGCAATAACAGTTATTAAAAGGAACAAAATTAAAGTGTGAACTCTTGTAATTTAATATACACAAAATTTCAGAGATTTAAAACTAATAGTGTTTGTCATGTTATAACCTAGTGCAGGCAAAGGTGTACAGCTAATATTGTTTGAACTCTTTATACATTGCACTTCCCTGGCATATTGTCCTCATAATGTTACTACTATACATAATAAATTATTATATAATTGTCATAACATATTATAATATTATATAATTAACACCTGTGCCTGTTATGAAACTCAAAGACTTAGGTGTTTATCTCGATGCATACCACAGTTCCAACAAACATATTGATCACTAATACCGTCTCAAATTGTCTTCTTTAACTGGACCAAATTAACAGAATTAAGCTACTGCTGGATAGGAAAATGTTTTTGTTAGTGATTAACTCATTTTGTTCTTAGTAAACTACTGTATTGTTCAACTGTTTAGAGTAATACCAGCAACAGCAATATTGTCATATTACAAAAAGTCCAAAATTTTGCTGGACGAATTATTCTGCGACTGAGAAAGTATGAACATATTTCGGAAGGGTTCCGATCACTGAAGTGGCTCCTTGCTGAAGAGATACTCATTCTAAATGATGCAACCATGATGTGCAATTACATTAACAAACTTGTTCCAGACTATCTACCATGTCCATAATAGACAAACTCAATTGTCTAGTGCCTTGAACATACTCTTCTGTTGCCTGTCACCAAGGCAGCACTCTTTTGCTTACAGAGGAGCAAAACAAAGTAATAATGTTATGCCCCAAGAATTTTAGGCGTCATTTTGCAAATGTTTTATTAGCTTAATTTTCTATGTACTTTATATAATATTCTTGATATACTTGTTGTGATTATAATATGATTGTACTTCTTGTTATTCTTACTGTAGTTGTATTGAGCTGAAAAGTACCCATTGGGGGCATCAATAAAGCATATAAAATATGCATGTGCATAGGTGATAAAAATATCATTTTCCACATCTCACTAGTGTTTGGCTTTCATAGGTTAGTGACTATGTGAGTGACAGAGTGGTAGCGTTAAGGAACGCTCATCCAGGGCAGTACCAGAACATTCATGTTATCAGGACTAATGCCATGAAGTACCTACCCAATTATTTTCACAAGGGGCAGGTAAGTCTGTGTCATTTAACATGTTGTCAGTGACACATTGGCTATCTGTAGAAAGTGGAATTTTAATCTATCTTGAAGTTTCAAGCTGTATTTTCACAAGCTACATGTACTAAGTAACTGTTAAGTCAAGTAATTTATGTGAGGGAAAAATCAGTGGCAAATGAATTTGATTGAAAATTTGTTGACTGAAGAACCTAAATTGCAGATTTATAATAATCTCTTTGTTTTATTTTGTTTTGTTTTGTTTTTTATTTTGTTTTCTGTTTTTTTTGTTTTGTTTCTTGTTTTTTGTTTTTGTTTTTCTGTTTGGTGGCCCATTTAGCAATGAGGCTGATATGTCGAGGAGCCCTGGACTAAAAATATAATAATTAAAAATTCAAGACATTGTGATAATGATAATTCTTTGAATCTCTCTCTCACAGTTCAATTTATCATGTTTCGTACAAACTCACTTTGACCAGTTCCTTATTGGCTTGATGATCAAACATAAATCAATGACCTCATAGTTAAAGGAAACGCATATGAATTATATCAGATATATAATAATTAGGCTTTTAATTATACACACATTGTAGGTTAGCACATACTACACATGAATTCATTTTCACATGTGCACAAACTAAAAGTGTTTTTGAATGCCTCAAGTAACACTTACAGGACTTCTTGCATTTTTATGCTGCACAATTCCAGAAATGGAAATTGTCTGTGTTTATGTTGCTTTGCTCCCTTAATTGCGGAGAGAAGGCTTGCCAATGTGCTTGGGCCCTCTAAATGCCATCACAGGAGCATGGCTATGATCTGTTTGGCTGGAATTCAAAAGAATATCTTCAGTGTGAAATGAAGGTTTGATTCTTTAAATATTTAGTCAACAGACCATAATATTTAGTCTTCAGACAATTTATTTGTCTTGATCTTTACTCTCCTACAGCTAAAAAAGATGTTCTTCCTTTTTCCTGATCCACATTTTAAACAAAAGAAGCACAAATGGAGGATTATAAGGTAAATAAAATTATTTATAATGATGTTTTTCCATTATGGTAGTGGAATCCCAGGTGGTCTTTATAAAGGGCACATGTGGAGGTTTTGTGACAACTTACAATTCTATCTTTATGACGTCAGTTCAAGCTGTGATCAATTTAATTGTTCTTTAGACTACTTTGCAGAACAGTCCTCTGTATGAAAAAATATAGTAGCTGTACATTCAACCACAATACCTTTCCAACATAACATGGCTTATTAGGTACAAGGAAAGCAATATTTTTGCCACATTTGTGTGAGTACTCATGATATAGTGTATGGTACCTTTGATCTCTTTTAATTAGAACTTTTTTGTAAATTTTCGTGAGTGTCAGAGTTGTTGAAGGTTTTGGTTTGAATGGGTAAATTATCAGTCACCATCTTTTTTCCCCACATAGGATTCTGCTTTTGATTATAGTCAATAAATTTTCTTGAATTCAATGTTATTTTGTTTTCATCCAGTCCTACCTTGTTGGCTGAGTATGCTTATGTCTTAGCAGTTGGGGTAAGTGATCTGTTACTAAATAAAACTGATTGAAATGAATTTTTTGAGGGCCACAAGTTTGTTGGCACTTTTACAGATATTTTGCTCTTTATGTGTAAAATGAATTTGTTTGTTGTGTCTTTCAAGCATTAATTACTGGTAGCACAAAAATTTATAAAACAACGCTGTAAAGAAAATAGAAATGTGTGAGATTTACCAATGTTAGATTAATTCACAACTGAATATTGCATCAAAGCAGGAGGAAATCAAAACATACCAGAGGCGAGCAACAAGTTAACTTAATTTAAGTGTCCAGTTTTAAGCTTCTAGAAACTTCTTGTTTTGATACTGTTGATTGTGTAGAATATTAATTCTGAAATATTTGCTTCCTGTAATAAAAGTGTAGTGTTTCTCTGTTTCAAAGGGTCTTGTTTACACCATAACTGATGTTCCTGACTTGTGTGACTGGATGAAAAAGCATTTCATTGAGCATCCTTTGTTTGAAGCAGTCAACGATGAGGAACTGGTAATGTGACTAGAAATAGTGCTGTGAAAATAATCAAAGGCCTCTTTGAGGCTACGACTATTTTGCATGATGAAGTACATGCATCAGTATAAGCAGAAAAGATGAA
>OMLO01003185.1_pt1 | contig 13530 bp, 8 predicted proteins | sample 1674811 | NCBI WGS metagenome assembly OMLO01 (sample SAMN06265003, study PRJEB25207) | coral metagenome | isolation source: Coral host | place: Mexico:La Bocana,Puerto Morelos, Mexico | collected 2008-11-13
AAATGGTTTTCCCCCTCTGAGGTCTAATAAAACAATGTTAAATCAGCTTTAAAAAAATCGCATAATTTGCCGCATAACGGACTTTTTTTGCCGCATAATTTCCCTTGAAAATGCCGCAAAATTTCCCTTTTTTTGCCGCAACCTATCAGAAGCCCTGACCAGTAGAATTAGCTGCCAGCTGCCCCTTAAGCAGCTACAGTGGACCCTGTATTAGGCAGACACCCTTGGGACACTTACTAGTCTCCACTTAATACAGGTTGTCTGCTCTAAACAGGTTCTGATGTATTGTGCAATAATAGAATACTAGTTAATTATTAACTGACATTGTGACATCAAAGACTTCTAGCAGCACGATGTCCAGTCAGTCAATGCTTCAATCTGTAACAATCTACTTTAGCTAGCTTCAGAATATGATATCACTGAAGACTGATATCACTGACCTGAGCTTTAAGATTAAGGTAAAAAGCCCTTGAAGGGTCCACTTTTTATGTTTTTCACAAAAAATGGCTTAAAGTTGGTGTCCATGTCCACTTAACAGAGTTGTCCACTGACTTCAGGTTTATTTTAGAGTAAAATGAGGGAAGAATAATTTTAGGGACCCGAGCTGTTGTCAACTTATAGAGGGTGTCTGCTTAATAGAGGGTTCACTGAGTCTACATCTCTGGTGTCTAAAAACAAAATTTTCACCTACCCTGTATGGCATCTCCCCGGTAAGCAGTTCCCACAAAAGGACTCCAAATGACCTGCAAGGATTAAAGAAAACAAATAATTTTTATGGCAAAGTTGATGAAAGCAAAACTCTCTCAAGCACATCATCTGTAAATCCATTTTTACACTATTATTAACTCACAGAATTTTTATTCCATATTTTTCATTACCTTGGCAATGGTGTCACACCAAAATGTTTAGAAATGTCACCAAAAGGTGAGTTTTCTTTGTTTATGAAGAACTAAATCCTTATTGATATGGCAATTTATTTTATTGCAAAAATTTTGTACTGACAGTAAATCAAGTTCTAAAAGTAACAACCCCTTGACCCTCTATAAGTAGTGATAAATTTTCATGATTGCAACACCCCAAGAGCAAGCTAAAAATCTTACCACACATCAACTTTCTCTGAGCAAGGCTCATTTCTGATAACTTCAGGGGCCATCCATGCAACGGTTCCAGCAAACGTCATCTTTGCACTCTTCTCACTAAACTCCTTACAAGTACCAAAGTCAGAGATTTTTAGCAGGTCGTCATGTCCTACAAGAACACTGTGACAAACAAAGCACACATTACAGTACAGTCAGCATAAGAAAATTGTGTGCTTCAAGATTTCTCTAAACAGCAGGAAGGGAGAAGAGACACCTTTTATTAGGAAAGGCACACTGAAATGAGTGTAATTTGGTTATATCAACTAAGTTGAAAATGTAAATTGGCCTCCGTACTGTAACGTTTACATTTTCAACTTAGTTGATATAACCAAATTACCTTGTTACCTCCACCAACGCAGCACCACAGTTTCTTTAGAAACTTTCACCCTTTATGAAATGAGCGTAGGTTAATTTTTGTCAGAGGAGAAGGTCTGAGTCTAATAACTTATTAAACCAACAAATTTGAGCAATAATTAATTTGCAACTTTACTTGGGTGGCCTAGTTGCGATGAAAGTACAGTACAAAGTCAGAGATCAGATGTTCAAATGTAGGTGAGTACAAAATCAACAAAAATATGATCTTGGGGATTCAGGGTTAGAGTTAGGGGGTATATGGGATCCTGAGAGGGTAGTGTAGGGTTAGGAACTGAGGATATGTGATGTGGATGTCCCTCTTTTTAAGGACCCTTCAAAAAGTGAAAAATGGTTTGAAAAATTTAACTTACATATACATGTAGGTTGAATCAAGTTAATCTGGGCTGAAAGCTTTCTGACTTTAAGACCAAATTGATCTACAGCATATGCAATGTCATAAAATTCAGAGCAGCTTACTTAGGTGACTTCAAATCCCTGTGAATAATTTTGTGAAGATGAAGGTAGTGCATTCCATCTGCAATCTGCTTGGACCACTTGATCAGCAAGGACGGTGTGATTTGTCTGCCATTACGCAGAACCTCATAAAGCTGACCATTTGGGCAGAATTCCATTATTATACAGTGGACTGGGGCTTGATTGCATATCCCTCTGAAATCACAGCAATAATAATTATTGTATACAAAAATGAAGCCTTGGAGCCTGCTGGCTCATAGCTGCTGGAGTATATCCTGGTTTCTCTAGCATGAAGCAGCTAAGAGTATTTCTACTAGGAAGGCATTGTGGTCTCATTGTTAGTGTGCTCGTCCCCGGAGAGAGCAGTCCGGGTTTGAGCCCTGGCCGGGGACACTGCGTCGTGTTTGGGCAAGACACTTGACTCCCACAGTTCCTCTCTCCACCCAGGAGTATAAATGGGTACCGGCAAATTGTTGGGGTAACCTAACAAATTGCGGGGGAATGACCTGCAATGGACTAGCATCCTGTCCAGGGGGAATAATTATTGTACATGCATTGTACAATTTTTGATATTTTATGAACTTCTTAAAAGGTAGCCCAAATTTCCAACTGAAAAATATCCAAGTTGGAAATTTAATCTGCATACTATTACAATTCTTCACTGACTTTTTCGAGGTTGAACTCATCGTTGTCTCTTACAGAAAATTGGGGTTTTCAGAGTTAATGGTAAAAGGCTAATCCAAACAGAGCTTATTATAAGGCATATGTACTAATGCCATTTGCACAACTGTTGACACACCAGTTTCGCAGTGTAAATTGTACACAACCTATTTATATGTACAGCTGTATAGTGGTAGCTGGGTACTAAGAGTTTCAGACCACAAAGAATATAAGAATATAATTTTTTTTTTCTTTTTTTTTTGGAGAGGGTCAGCTTGTATGACTGACTGATTACACCTTTTTAATAAGAAACAATCAACGCAGGAAAAAAATTCATGTACAGCACCAATCAACATAATTAATTTATATAGTTAAGCTTCTAACCCCCTAATTCGAAAACTAATTTCTTTAAATTGTCTTCGTTTGAAATTCTTGGGTTAGATTTTGTAACACTGTCAACCAGAAAAAAATACAACATCGGGCAGAAGCTAAATTAACAAAATAAGACTTAAATTTTAATTTGATTTCATTGTGACCTTGAGATGTCTTGAGTACCAGTCGTGTCTGCCCTCCTATTAAACAATGTTTTTTTGACATCAAAGCTCAGAGACAAATAATTATTCTCACCTGAATTTGACAATGTTGGGATGATTTATGTTTCGCAAATGTTTTATGTCGGTGTCCGCTTCTCGACGCACTTTTTTCACGGCAACTTGTTGGCCACCATATTGTCCCAAGAACACAGCTCCTTGGGCCCCAGAACCCAACCATTCTAATTCGGCTATTTCATCGAATGGGATTATCCAAGAGTCTGACTTTTGATCTTTAGAAGCCTTTCCTAATATCGTCCACACAGGCCTTAAGCAACCTAACAACCTTCGCAAGAGACCACTTAACGAGGAAGAATTCGTGGGATAATCTTTGTTCGACGAAGCCTGACTTTCGCAGTCCGCCGGGTTTGCCAAGAAGTCTCCCGCAGGTTTGGACTTGCTGCCCGGGGAAAGCCCGCCGTTTTTCTCCAACGAATTGATCTTTTCGCTTCGCGTAAAGTCTTCGTTTTTAGCGTTCATACTTCACTTCTTCAACACCAACAATAAGCCATCCTAACCTCTTACTTCTTGTCCTTTCACGATAATCTTAGCACCTTACTTGGCAAATGAGTCCGTACTCGATCGGCCATAGAAGAAAACTCAGGCGAGGATATTTCATTTTCTACGCGAATAATTAAGATGACACTTTAGTCCGGACACTCTAAGCTTGTGAGTGTTTCGTTTTCGAACTAAAACTCTTTCGCAAGAAAATTATCTCATATTTACGTCAAGGAAAGCCCGCAAATATACTCGGATGGGAAGTCGATGTTTATAACATTTGGAGTGACCACGGCCGTGTCATGTGACAGGTAAACCTATGTAAGGCTGATTAGTTTGTAAACAAACGCTGGCCAATCACAGTGCGAGAAACAGGTGGCCTTCTTCAACCCAATGGTTTGGCACATAAAAACATGAGCAGGTCAAATAAGGAAGCGAACAACATTTTTTTTTACCAGGAAGGTTCTTGTTTTCCCTAATTGGCTCATTATATTTTATTCAGGGTACCAGTAGAAATTATTCCGTTCGCTTAATCCAAATATTCCGCTATTAAACTACAGTGATAGAGACTTTATGAATTCACACTCTTTCGATCGTTTGGTCTATGCGAAGGAATCATTGCTCACGGCCGTCGGTGGTTAAAACTGACGAATACGTCTCCCTTTTTTCTTTGCTTTTAATTATTATTATTTTTTTATCTTCACGCTAAGTTAATTTATGCACGATAGGCATTCCGAGTGCTTAACTGGTCATAAATTTCACGCAAGCTTAAAATATGCCGGGAATCTGACCAAACAAATGGCCCCTAGAACATATCTTATAGCTGCTTGTCGTTGTTACAAATAAAAATTGTCATTGACTTGAATGTAAATAAACGAACTTTATATATATATATCAGTTTTTTTTTCCATAATCGTTCATATTTCTATCAAGCGAAAGGAAAAGAAAAAAGTAAAAGAAAAGAAAAGAAAAAGAAACCAAAAAATACGGTTATAAGTTTTCGAATTTGATGGCCTTCGTGCGGAAAACGTGTAAACAACGGGAGGGTAAATTAAGTTGCCAGCGGGATCTTTTACTGGCCGAAGTTATAGTGTTCTCTTTGTCAGAAGGAATAGCGTTTTGGTGTCGTTACTTGGCAGAGTCTCGTTCCACTCCACCCGTCCCTAGACTGGATAAATCGTGTACCATAATTTCATTAGCGACGGTCAGAATCAAAGCGTGCACACTCGCTGTCTCGCGATGTTTATTTTCGATCTGGAATGATAACAGATTGACAATATGGACTGACGAACACGAAGACAGTTAAATATCAATGTTTTTTCCAACTTGTCTATGTTCAGCAATCTACGAATTCTTGACGTCAGGATTTTAAACTTACCACATTTGTTCAAGTCGATTATGAAGCCAACAAGCACTAAATTCTAAAGGGGCAAAAAACTAAGGAAACCGGTATATTGAACCTCGGTGGGTGACTCCCAAGTGTAAAGGTCAAAAATGCTCGTCGGCTCATTAATGGTGAAAGGGGGGGGGAGGGGTTAGTCTCACATAGGTGCTCTGGACAAATTGCTGCTATTTTTAGCCGTCAAGGTGCCTTTAAGGGAGAAAATTACAAATTTAAACTCCTCCAATGCTGTCTGTCTGTCCGTTGTAAAGCGGTATCTATTGTAAATAAAGGGGTCACAAAAATTCAAGAAACACCCATTTTGGTCTGTTTATGCGGTTCAATTCAAATTTCCAACCAGCATCCCGAATCTTGGGCTCCTTCTTCCCCGAGTCTAGATAGTTCAGTACTAGGAATTAACGCTAAATCTCCAAGTTCCCTAAAAGTAGTCGCCTCCCATCATACCCCACTTTCATCGACTTCAACCTTGTCCCCAGGGTTTTCTCTTCTTCAAAGTGGAGGAGACTCTGGAACGATACTGGCATCGAACTTGAACACTGATGTTTTTACAATTTCTTTATAACGTTCTTTTGCCCGTTGTTGCTGAACGATTAAATAAATCAACAAGTTTCTCTCTAAACGAAAAACACACGAACTAACTGCAAGACTACTGGGCTTTAATCTGCACCTACATTTTTGATGCCTACACTATTGTCATAAATACAAATGATGCAAGGGACCGGAAACGAACATGCTGCTGGTATACGTAGGAATTTATTTCTATGTAAAAGAAGGGTGACCACTGTCATTGTCATTATCACTATCATCATTATTATAATTGCCACTATTGGTGATTATGGAACTACAGTAACACACACGCGGTTACCGCTATTCTTGGTTTTCATTTGACGTCATAATTTCCAAAATTCAAAAAAAGTGATCAGTCCTTCTGTACTTTTAGTTTTATCAGACGTAAGACCCTTTAACAACTTTTTAAGTCCGACATGGTTCCTCATTTTGTAAATAGACCACGTTTGAATTTCCAAGTTTGTGCGTTGCGTGACATTAAAATGGCGGCCCGAGTAGTCTAAAAGATGACTTATTGCTCAGGTTTCTGCTAAGTAAACAGTTCTTTCTCTAGAAGAAGTATTAATTTCAATGTGTCGGAGCTCTAGAGTAATAACTTTTCGTTTCGACGGTAAAACTCAATGACAGATGTTTTTGTTACTTTACGGCCGCCATGTCGGTGGCCACCAACATGGCATCTCCCAACAAAGCTCTTAAATTTGGGAGAAACACTTTACCGAATAACGCGCAAATGAATCACTGTTCAGATCTAAGTCTTGGAGAGGCTGTTTGTATATCAATTATCTTTCATATCCCAGCTTCTTGAATTCATTTATTGAACGGTTACGATTTTTTTTGATGGCGTGACACAGAAAACCAGCCATATCTTTCATATTAGTGGTCTTCCTCCTCGTAATACTCCTCCACCTCCTCGTCATCATCATCATCACGAAAGTCGGCGTCTCCCTCTTCTTGTTCTTCGTCGTCATCGTCATAATCTTCGTCGTTGTCTTCGTCATCATCAGCATCAGTTTCATAATTATCATCGTCATCGTCGTCGTCGTCATCATCATTACCTTTGTCATCCCCATCACATTCACTACATTTGTCACAAATTTCGCATTTACCTATTAGGTGTTCAAATATTGGCATTTCATCATTGAGGAAAAACGTTCTCCATGCAAACTGAAGCCGAGAGATGGCCGAGTGCCCGTGAAAGTCAACAATGGCGCCCGCAACTCCCGCTAGAAACCCATGGCAACCGATGGGCCGCTCCATCCGCACGTGTGATCCACCATATATTTTCATATTGCGATCAGTTCGCTTGTTGGTGTAAAAGGTAAGTGCGTTTACCACTGTGCTAGCTTGAACTTCGACTTTAACAAACCTTTCATTCTCTTTAAGTCGAATTTCATTTTGTTTCACCGCCGTTTTAACACCATACATCTTCTTCTTAGTATTGCTGTAAGAGACTTCTAATCCACTGACAAATTGCTTGGCTTCCAAATACTGTGCCCACACTGTTATTCCGTTGATGTACACACCTTCACTTAAATCTTCCATCGAATCGGCATCTTCGAGAACGTTTTTGTCGGTGAAAACCGAGGTCTGAGGGAGATCCTGTTGAGTGACGGCGAAGGATGGCCCCCAAGTAACTACACATTTAGCAAAATCTCTGCTCTTAGCCCAATTTGAGTCCTCGCTACCCGAATCAGTTCCGCACTCTGAAATTCGTTTCGCTTGAAGCGCATTGTCAAAAATGTGTCTGCATCGGCAGCTTGCTATAAGATTGTCTGTAGCGATTTCTTCAAGATGTCGTTTTGATAAAGTCGGAAGTCGGACAAGGGATAAAAGCTGTGGCAAGTAATCTGAACGCTTTAGAAGATCGTGTTTTACGTAACAAAACACCGCTTGCAAAACAACTCGTTCCCGTTCCTCCACGCTAGGAATTAAATCGTCGATCACAACGCGAAGAGATTCGCTTCCAAGAAGCTCTGATAATAATTGAAATGGTAGATTTACAAAATCCTGTTTCATGGAAACCTCTGTGAAATGCCGCAGAGCGTAACGCTTCGCTTCTTCTCTTAACGGCTCCAAGGCAAACATGTCTGCAATCTGCAGAGCACCCAAGCATGTATCCGTGTCAAGATCTTCATCCAAGATGAAGCCTGTACATGCTTTTTGTACAAATTCTATTCCGAGATAATTGGCGGCCTCGAGCAAGAATTTCACATTGTCCTTTGTAATGTCGATACTTCCTGAATATGCAAACCTCACTAAGTTCGTGACGGCATTTTCATCAAATCCAAGAAGTTCCACTTCTTCTGATCTGCCTTCTTCCCACTTCGTGCCAAGAAGTGCTTCAAAATAGCGGCTTGACAACGCTAACACGACGCGGTGAGCACGTAGCTTTCGATCTCGGCCTATTTTGAGAGTCACGTCGCAAAATTTGTTTTCCTTCTGCATCCATGTCAGTCCATTTTGCATGAAAAATCCATGGCATGGGTCTTTAGCATGCCTAGTACCGTTCAATATGCGATGTGGAAGAAACGCCATCTGTAATTAAAGCAGCACTAGAATTGTTATTTCGTATGATAAAAAAAAGGAAATACAACATTGCGTGACATCAATGCTTTAACTGCAATATTACTTCATTGGACACTGGAAATCACGCGATAACACGTTGAGGCATGGCGAGGTAACAAAGCAACATGGCGGCCGCTTATCGAGTTTTAGTGACTTCAATTTGTAGTATTATGTCTTAAAAACGAGAGATGAAAACAATGTCTAAAGCAGAGAGAACTCTCTTCTGTATTTTGGGGATTGGCTCAACGTTTTTCTCGGCAACTCTATTTCTGACACTGTTGTCGATGTGTCGACCACCTTTCAATGCAAATTTCACCACAGGTTCAAACGCAAGCGAAAGGTGAGCTCTCTGACGATCGAAGTTTAAACAGCTTTTCATTGTGATCAGCTCTTGAAGGGAAGTCAAACCACGAGTGGCAAGTCAAGCAATGTTATAAGCGTAAGTTACCTTTCGGCTGAAGAGAAAACGATTTTTCCCCTTTCATGTTTTTGTAGTTATGAATTACATTTTCCAAGTGACCTGGAGGACTTGAAGTCTTTAGCCAGTCTGTTGAAGCAATACAGAAGAGAAAACTTTGGCTATGTTGTCCTTCTGTTCTGTAGCGCGTATTTGTACAAACAGACGTTTGCAATTCCAGGATCTGTATTTATGGTAAGTTTACCTCAAAGGAGCATTAGGAACATTTTATCACAACTTAGACTTAAGCTTGACCGACCAATGATTACAGAACTGATGATGATAATGATGTTCGCAGGAACGGCAGTTATGACTGTTTTAATGTTTATTGTCATGGTGATAACAGGATGATATCGACCATGTCAACAGAGATGATGGTATGCATGTGTACCTGCCATCTCGCATGCATTGTATGTGCAGCATGCCTTCAGATCAAAAATCTTGATCACATGCATACATGACAATGACATGACATGCAACTCCAGACTACTTACTATTAGTGTCTCTTCATATGAGCCTGGTCAACTGGGCTGGCTCAGTTTCCTAGATCTTGCCTCACCACTCTTTCCTTCATAAAAGTTTCGATGTGTTCATATCAGAGGCTGGGCTTGCCCAGTTACTGAGATCTTGGTTTTGTTGACCGGGATCTCAGTAACAGAGCTGAAAATTTCCCAATATGAACACTCCAGGCGGGGTGACCAGGATGAAATTTGTTTTGACAAAAAAGCTTCACTTTTGCAACATAGCAACCAAAATGACATACCTATAAGAATTGTCTTGTATCCTTTTCCACTTGAAAAGTTTGCAAATTAGTTATAGTAAAGTTACAAGAGTTTACAAAGCTACGACAGTCTCAAATGATATAAGTTTCTGCTCCACCATTTAAGTTTTGTTTCTTGAATTTCATCTCAGCCGACTGGGCTAAAATTTCCCATATAAACAGACAAAAAAACTCTTCCTGGTAACTGAGACAGCCTGTTTACCGGGCCCAAATAAAGAAGCCCTTAGAAGTATATATTTTTTTGGATACGTGACACTTCACAGCCAAACATCGCATTGTTATGGACACCAAATGACAATCCTGAGAACATCCGCTCTGACAAGAGTTGCCTTTACAGATCTCTTGAGCAGGGGGAGATTAATGCATCACACTATGTTATTACTCTCAGGGTGTATATGGCATAATGGTACACTCAGTAATTTGAGCTAAAATTTGTCTTGTAAACTTATTTCAGAATTTGCTGGCTGGTGCGATATTTGGTATCTGGGCGGGCTTCCCATTGGTGTGTTTCTTGACTGGGTGTGGTGCTACATTTTGTTATCTCCTCTCAAAGGCATTTGGCAAGGTTCTTTTATTACAATATTTTCCAAACAGAGTGCAAGCATTACAAGGCAAGGTGGGTGGAATAACGGGTTTGGTTCATCTAATCAGATTATCTCCAGGATTGTAGCTGTTAGCCTCTGGGGATACTCTTTAACAAATTGGGTGGGGGTGTGTGGTTTGCCTCCCAAAAACCGTGCCCCATTTAAGACTTTCCATACCCTATTAATGACCTGACCCTTAAATCAATACATGTACCTGTTCCTGTTTTGGACCTCCCTACTTGTATAATTAGTTAGTTCTAAGTTTAGACCGATGTTAAACGCATTGTGAAGGGCTTTTGTTGATGACCTATGGGTAATGATAAAAAAAGTAGATTTTTGTAAAAACATATTATTTAACCAATTCAAGACTAGAGTGCAAAAGCTGTACCCTATTTGTGACCTGAAATGGGCAAAATCGATACCCTATTTCTGGCCAAAATGACCAAAAAAAAAACATAATCTTTGGGGCTGCACATGTGGCCCTACATGTATGTGCCCCTGGGCATTCTGGGTTTGGGCGAGTGAGTCTGGGGCAGCACATCTAGCCCATATATAAGAGAGTACATGTACCTCTTCCCAACCCTGGTTGTTGGCCTAAGAAGGAGTTTTCAGTTCTCACAGTTTTTGGCACTAACTACCATGTACATGTACTGTCTTGTTTCGTAGGTCAAAGAGAACCTTGACAGCCTGTTCTTCTTTCTGTTGTTCTTGAGATTATTTCCTATGTCACCCAATTGGTTCCTGAACATGTCGTCACCAATTTTGGAAGTACCTATTACGCAGTTTTTTTTCTCAGTTTTAATTGGTGAGATTGGATCATGATGCATTTGTATTGTCTTTAGCTTGTTGTTATGTAAACTCATATCTTAGATGGAAAGCTGTGGAAAGCTGCAGTTATTTTACTTGAGCAGATGATTATTTGTCAGGGTGTACCTGACCTTAGTTAACAGACCTCTTAATAGGATGCAATTAAAAAAGAAATTACATGGCATTTTCAAGGCAGATTCTGCAATTATGCAAAGGGAAATTATGTCATAAATTATGCACATTATACAGTTGTTTACTGGTTTAACTTGTTTAGCCAAGAATTACAAATCCTGCATTCACATATCACATGCATGGTATACTTGATATTTTAATTTGAATGATATGTCAGTAATACGAACAAAGTGAAGGCTCTTACAAATAAATCAAATATACCAGTTGTCCCAGTGAAATCCACCACACAAATACTAGTCAAATACTAGTCACAGGATTTTTCAAGGGGGTGGATGCTACTGTCCTTGGAGTTTTAGGATCAGTGGGGCATGTGCCCAAAATAGTTCAGTTTAGACTGTCTAGCAATGCCACAAAGTACAATCATGTGAGGTAATCGTTGAGAGTGCTTCCCTTCATGTGCAATGTATTTCACTTTTTTAGTTTAGTTTCTTGAAAAGGGGAGTGGCTAGCCACCTAATCCATGGCTATAAATCTGCCCCTGCACTCACCAAAAACATTACATTGTATAGTTCAGTAAATATTCTTATTTGCATTTCTTTAATTTGCTTGGTCTCACAGACCCCCCCCCCCCCAATTTCCACCATCCCCAGGAAATTCCAATCCCTTCTGTGGAGTAATAGTATGGATATTTTCTGAAACTGCACGTGTATTAAATGTTTTCAACATTCTTTACAGCCCTGAACAGTTAGTAATCTGTGTCTTGTTTTGCTTCTGTAGGTTTAATGCCATATAACTTTATATGCTGTCAAACTGGTTGCATTCTGTCACAGCTTACATCCTTAGATGAACTTTTTACTTTCGATGTGGTCATCAAGCTCTGTGGTATAGCTGTAATGGCATTGTTGCCTGGTTTAATTGTGAAAAAAATCCATAAAAGTGATAAACCCCATGTAGATTGACTAGACGGGAATTAAATTTACCAAAAGTTATTGACTTTATTTAACAAATTTCTATGAGCAATAAATTTATTTTTCATATAAATAAGTCAAATTATCGTCGGACTTTGATTGATTCATATTTATGTCTCAGTTGGAGGACAGACACATACATGGCAGCATAAACATTTAACATTTTGGTTTGGTTTCCTTGTTATATAAAACAGAAAGATTCGAGGCTGTCATTCATCTGTGCAGTGATAGATCACAGAAGACATCAAAATGTGGTAAGAACATCAGTGGCACACTTGCCTAATGGATTGAGTGCCACCTATTTCTTCTTAGCACATTTTGAAGTAATTTGTTACCTTAGTACTTATCAGACACGCAGGAACGTTGAATCTATTTGTTAAATTGTTTTCAGAGATCAAAATTTATATTGCAATTAAAATTACAATCATACAAGATATGCTTAACTTTTTGCATCTTTCAATTTATTTATATGAAGTCTTGCAAGGAAGGCGAAAAGGATAAATGAAAATGGTTTATTTAGTAAAACGTTTGCAACTGCGGTTTTAATTGTGAAAACATATTCATAATTTTAATTATGGGCAGACTTGGGTGGTATCAACTTTTAATAATTTATTCCACATTTTTTTTTATAATTTATGAGTAAATCATATTATTAATATTACTATTACAATTGGTGTCAAAGTGATGGGGGAGCCCTGTTTCCTTGTATTTAGCAAATTATGAAGTCTAGTAGAAAATTTGTAGCGTTTTGCTCAATAGTGTAGTTCACTGTTTGCCTGGTTATAAACTCGCGCTTATGCTTGCGTTTGCTCTGCGACAAGTGAAAACAAAATACTCTTCGGGCATAACACAAGTGCAAGAATATTTACCACACGTGGTTGTGTTTGGCCACTGAAAACACTGGATCCAGATTATGTCGCGCCGAAACTGTTTGGAAAGATCAAATGAGTTTGCTTGAGTCTACTTGTGCTTGTGTTTGCGTCGAATTTCGTTTTCACTTGGGTCATCCCTATTGCTTGTGCTTGCGCTAGTGAAAACCAGGCTTCAGACAACACGTGCGTTTTCAATGTTTTTACGCTGGGGAAATTTGGAAACGAAGGTTTCACTCTGAAAGCGCGTCAAATCTTTTCCGTACACACTACGCCTGGGAAATTGAAAACGCGACCATCACAAGTTATTTTGGATTTGTGTTTGACGAAAACTGGGGCAGGGAAATAATGTTTTTTTGAAAGCTCTGTTTTCAAGATGTTTTGCGTCGATACTAAAACTCAAAGCCGGCGTTTTCAAATTTCTCCGGTCTGAAGAGCATTTTTCAAAGGCTCCATTTTCGTGACGAATTGGTGTGGAAGGTAGGCCAAAGCACAGCAATAAAGCTGCGCTTTAAAAATAATTATTTCTTTCCCGTTTCCTTATTCATCAACCCGGGGGGGGGGGGGGTACTCCCTTATATAGGCTATATAGGTATGTGCGGCGCAAAAGGGTATGGTTTTTCAGCCGTTTTGGTCATAAATTGGGTATCGATTTTAGCCATTTTGCCGCCATTTTGGTCATA
>OMLO01003186.1_pt1 | contig 13527 bp, 6 predicted proteins | sample 1674811 | NCBI WGS metagenome assembly OMLO01 (sample SAMN06265003, study PRJEB25207) | coral metagenome | isolation source: Coral host | place: Mexico:La Bocana,Puerto Morelos, Mexico | collected 2008-11-13
GCTACGAGTTCACATTGTGCGCTTCTGGTGGCAAATCTCGACTACGATTAGATGTTTGCGGTTAACCGTCCGCTGTGCCAACTGTGTCGCATGTAATCGAAAAATCGTTGTAAACTTTACTAAAGTTACTCTTGCTCCTACTTAAAGTTTTGACTAAGTTGTGTTGGATTGACAAATGTGAGGCGCGAAGTGGCGAAAACGATTGGCAATTATCGCTTCAGGAAAAAAAAGAAACCCCGCCTGAAGGAAAACCTCTAAGATCCGGCCTCGGATTAATCAAGTAAACGATGAATTACGTTTTGAAAAAGCTGAACAGGATGATGAAAAAACTCATAAGTTTCCTCTTGATATTAATTTCAGAATGTCATGACTATTGACCTCCAACAAGAGGCTTGTAATTGGCGGTGAAAGCTGACAAAATTAAGTTTGTCATTCGGAAAATATGGAAAAACTGTCGAGCACGTACTCTGAACATCTGCAGTCGTAATATATTAATACTGAAAAAAACACGCACTTTTAAGAAAATTTATCCTAATTGCCTTATGCCTAGCAGAGTTACTATAGTGACACATACGCATGAGAATAGAGACACTTAACACCAGTTTTATTAGTTTTGATTTGTAATCATGGCATGATAACTCTTTTATTAAGAACCTCAAAAGGAAAAGAATTGCGGCAACAATTAACAATTATAAGGAGATGTCCTGATTTGTAAGTGGCGAGCAGATCAATTAACGATATTTCGCGAAACCAAGTTCAATAATTGATTTATCATTCGATAACCAAGTTTGTTTTGATACAACCAAGGGAAGCGATCTGTCATTTTCATACAAGAGCGTGAGCGGAATATTATTTGCAGCAAAACACACTTAGACCCTACTACGCATATGCAGACCAGTCACGTGGTGGGCTCTCGGCCAATAAAAAGTAAGGGAAGTATGCATCGAATGATAGTTTCCTATTTCTGGGGAATGTGTCACCCTGCGAGCAGAGCCTCTTTTATTTCTTTTTGCTCTAATTTTTATTACACAAAGTATATGCACCGTAAGAAAAGGTTCTGCTTGCAGGGTGGTGATGTGTCAGTTTCAGGAAAAACAAAGTATTTCTAAGCTTTTTCTTGTAGCTTGACCGAAAGTCCACTCATGGACGAGCGCGAAGAACACGTAATGGACTGGAAACTACATTTTGTGGTTAGGGATCGAGAGAGGATGTGCGTATCAGCAGCTTCCATTTGATCAATACTTTAAAAATGATGCCAAATTTTAACCTTAGTTTTGGAAGAGGGTTAATTTTGAAAGGTGAAAATTAGTCAAATTTTAACGGTCAGTTGAAAAATAACGCATTTTTTTTTTAACTTTTAGCCGACGAGTTGAAAATTTTTGAGAAGCCCGGTGCTAGCAAGTGAGATTCTAATATCGTCATCTAGGAAAACTGAAAAAAAAAGATATAACCACAAATCGCCAATAAGTCCAACTCTTTCTATGTCGTTTTCAAACATTTGATATAGGCTTAACTGCCTGGTGGATCCATGATTTTAATTTTTGCTTCACTAATAGGGGTGTAGTTAGCTACTTATTCTACCCCCCCCCCCTTCCCGCTAAATCTGTCCCTGAGCCACGTTTACAATACGACATTTATTAAACTAAAGAGGCAGGTTTAGAAAGGGAATTCACTTTGAATTTAACATATTTAACGATTTAACGATTAAAGCTATTTCAGGATGATTTGCCCAACTTGAATTAATGTTGTGATTATATACCCTATTCAGTAAGTGGCTGCCAACTTTAAATCTTTCGTATGCATTTAAATTAGCCCAACTAACCTCGTTTGAGAGTAAAAATTATTTTGAAATATCAACTCAAAAACGACGTTAGTTCAGGGCTAATATGAATATTTACAAAGAATATTTAATTTGCAGCCATTTATGAATAGGGTCTATTTTTTTTCCGAAGGAGAACGGCTGAAAAAACCTTCTTTTGTCTTAAGATAAACTAAATTTGCAGTCTGCAGTATACAGACAGCAATTAATATAACGGTCTGTTTACCACCGTAATAAAGGCCATTAATACATACCACACAAGTAAATAGTGCTTTTCGCGCGCGCTGATTGGCTAGCTTGCATATTCACACTCCGAGCAGCTGAAGAAAAGCAAAAATGGCTTCCCGTTTCAAATAAAGTTACTCTTAAAAAAGTAAAGCTACTCTTTGGTCCGCTAGTTATTCAGCTTGTGTGGTGTATACCAAAATTCACCTCAGTGTCGATGAAAGTGGTGGATATTTACCGAGCCGCAAAAATATCCACCGCTGTTCACCTCCACTTCGATGAATAATTGTTAATTATTAAATAGCTAGCCCCGCGAGATGGCACAATATGCATACAGTGTGCCTGGATTGGCTTGCAGAGCAGGTAAGATGCCCCGTTCAGAATTACTGTTGTCTTCAGTGAGAAAATTGTGTTGTTAAGCAATATAATAAATACTTGTTTGGCAAGGCTGAAAATTGGCCTCGTTTTTTTTTTTGGCGTGTTCATAGACATGCAATCCACTCATCTCTCGCGTGGTCGACATCCAAGATAAATTGCGAGTTTTCCTTTTTTATCCGAATGAGCTCATTTTAGGTTACCATAGTAACGCAGTTCACTATCGAAAACTTCTGGATCAATTAGCTGGTAATGAAGTAGTCTTTGAATAAAGATTAAAAAAGTGACCATATTATTTTATCTCTTCATCGGTACTAAAATTATTCAAATATCCCAACTTCAGGCAGGTCGTTAGAAACCTTTGTAATATTTAACAACTAGGATAAAACCGAAATGGCGTGTATCAACGCCTTTTGTTTCCCAAACAATGGCTACTTATTTGACAATAAAAGGAGCTGGTAAGTTCTGTACTGCGACAAGATATAGTTTAACATTTGAAAAGGAGAGACGTTTATATCGAAAAGGAGATAGTTTCATTCGGGCAAGGCGAGACAAACGAACTGTCCGCGGTCAAAAGAACGAAACAATGGTCACGATAATTATATCTTAGTCAACAAGCAGGCCATTCAGGGCATGCATGGTTATATTTTCTTTCTTTCTTTCTTTCTTTTTTTGCTTATTATTTATATTTATATATTGGGAATTCCTCATTCGGATCGCCAGTGTATTATTTCCTCATCGAAGTTCGAGACAAAGTAAAAATAGTTTGTGTCAGAAAACAGTGTGTCAGAAAAAAGTGTGACTTGAGTTTCGTTGTTTGCTCCAAGGCAAATAAACGGGACCGAAGGTTACGTAAATTGCAAATTATGCTGCGACTGGGTTCAAAACTCAGCGAGTTAATCTAACGTTTTATTTTGCGTCTCAATGGAAATGTTTCAAATGTCGCTCCTGCCGTTCGAACTTTTCCGACGGTTAAACTGACTGAAAAGAAAAGCTGATTCCCAAACTGGAAGTGTCAACACACAAGAGTTGTTATATGGTCATCCAATAGGAAATGGAAGATTTTGACGGTTAACACACACATCTATCTAGATAGCTAGCTCATTTTATGCAAATTCATTAAAATTATATTGTGTTGGCTTATATTACAAACACTGAAACGTCAAGATGTCAGTGTGACAGCTGGCACGAGAGATTGAGTTTGATCCTACTGGATACGGAAGACCCTCGAATCTCGAAACTATATAATGATATTTGTCAGTAGAATTTATCTCCGCACATTTTCAAGAACTTTCAGTGATTTTCCGAGATAGAATCTACAATTCCCGCAGCTCAAAGGCCGACATGGTCGACTTAAGCTACCCTAAGCGAAAAATATACTGGCTGTTTTTGTTAACGGTATGTTCAATTTGTGCTTATTCGCGCTAAGTGAAGCTGAGTTGCCGCAAGTGTACACTTCGCACAAAGGAAATGGCTTCTCTTACAATCCCTCTTGCAATTCCAACTTCTTTTGTCTTTTATTTCCTCAACAGTTCAATGTTCTCCTTCTTGAAACTCGGCAAGTCAACGCCGGTAAGTTTTAGCGTTAATATTTTTATCTCGCGTTGCAACTTTACAGCTCACACATTTTATAGGAATGGTGGAAGATGTGCTCTTGTAATATTCAACAATTCGTAGATTATATTTCCTTCTAAGCTGTCTCTTCTTACTATCAAAATTAAAAAATTAGCGTTATGACCATTTAAGAAGGAATGATATGCGATGCAGTAGAAATTTTCCTTGGTCGAGCTGCGCATTTAATGTTGACACAGCCGGCTTGTACTTCGTGTGTTGTCTCAGTCTAAAAAAAAAGGCCGTTCATTTCTCTATTGAAATCTTTACTGCACAAAAATCGACTTATCTTGCACCTTTAAAACTTGCAATTAACCAGGGAATTTTTCACAGACAATGTATAGCGTCGTCTCATCAATGGAAAATCCCCATTCGATAGTTTCGCATCTCGAAATTTAACGCACTAGTAATTATTGTCCGCGTTAAAGGCAACATCTCAGTATGTTAACTCAAAGATGGAATTGCAAACCCATAATCTCGCCAAAGTTGGTGCGATTCAGTTTTTCAATGTGCTTAATATAATCTGCCGCTAAAAAGACCACGTAACGGTGTCTGAGTCGAATTACATATGAGAAGCCAGACCTCAGAGTTGGCCTATACCTAATTTTACATCTTGTTCTATTTTATCGACGTCAGTGCACAGTTCAAACTCCCTCTCTGTCAGTCTTATATGGGAGAATTTTCTGTATGATTTTCAGCGCAAATTGAGATATGATTCAATAGTTTTTAAACGGAATTTTTGGCATTATGCAGTTTTTAAACCGAGTGCGACTGACAACGGGTTTTCAATTGCACACAGTTGGGGGGTTTCAGAATTTATTACTGGTTTCGGATAATGTCCCTATAATTGTCACTGTGTCTTATTCATGATTTTTGGAAGTCCCGTTCACCGATTCCTTGCGTTTGTAACTTGCGTCTCTTTGTGAAACAAAATTTGCCGCAATTTAATTACTTGGACAGCTTGCAAGTCAATCGCCTTCGCTACAGATCATTTCTGTCACAATTGCCTTCTTTCGTTATTGCGGATTACCAGATTAAAAGTCATAGAAATTAAAATGTCTGATACATACTTAAAATCCTATCGAAACGTCCAAGTGAAAAAAACGAGAAAACACACGAGAACTCATTACAAAATGCGAAGGATTCTCTTCCCTCGTCAATAATTTCGTAATATTGTGTAAGAAATGAGTTTTCCGCGTTATTTTTCATTTAGCAAAACCTGTCGCATTTCGTTAGTAGTTGTGTCGAATATATTCATGCTCTAATCTTAATCTTTAATGTTTCTCGGATAAGATAATAGCCAGGAGCTTCGTCAAAACATTAAACTCGTAAATAGTCAAAATATGCAACGTAAATATGAAAACCGTTTAGCGATTAAAAAGCTGAAATTACTGAATTGATAAAGAAAAACTTCTATCTTAAGTTTCTTTGAAATGTGTCCGATACAACTTTCGCAATCGCACCCGTGCGTGCTGCTGGTTTTTTTTTTCTCTGTGGTTGTTTGGCCGAAAAAAAAGGAAAGAAAGAAAATTCAGTTGTTTTTTTACTTCTGTCAACATCCATATGATCCACGTAAAATAGCATTTACTTAAAGTATACTGACGTAATGCTGTCAAATAGCTGTCTGTTTTGAGTTGTTTTTTACTTTTCCAAACACTTTGCTTGCATTTTAAATGAAATAATTGGAACGAAAAAGATTTGTGCTGACTGCGCGAAGACGTAAAATGTCTTTTAAGCCTTCAAAGGTGATTTAAGAAGTGCTTTGTTAAGTAAGGCCTGAAGCTAAATATAGCATAGAAGCTTGCTCCTAAAAAGCTGCAGACAGCTGACTCAGTTTAATTTGAGAACTAGCATTTCGTAAAATACAGCAACGATATTTATCTTTTAACCTGATCCGGTTCTGTTTGTATACAACTGCGGAACAAATTCAAAATTTGTCGCGAAAATCAAGCTATTCGGTTTCTTTAGGAGCAGTTTCAACTCACTCAATTTATTTGTTATAGAAAATTGATGTGGCCTTTCTACGAAGTAAAATCGCGTGGGTTCGGCGCTTCAGTCGAAAGTGTTAAAACGTTCGCCAGTATTCCAATCTATTTATTTACGTTGTTTTTGCAAGAAACTAATGCAAAAGTCGTTTACGAAGATCAAGCTGAAATTGCTGTGTTTGTTGTTTGTTTTATTATCTGCACTTGTCACTGAGAACTGTTGCTATAGGCTAGATGAAGTTACATTTAATCAAACAAAAGTGTATTTCGCTAGGAGCCTTTTTGTGTGAATTAGTTGTTTGCCATGCTGAAGGTAACCTTTGATGGTTAAAATTAAAAAGGCGAAATTAATTACAATATTGTAATATTATAATTTTCTAGCTTTCCAGCGTTTCTTTCCAAACATGAAGTTCCAAGAAATACAAAGTTAATGAATAGATTGCATTTTTATCCGGTCCTGTTAAAATTTTAAATCAAGAGATGTTTCTAACAAATGGAAAAGCCACACCAGCTACGTAGAATAGCCACGGAACGTTATTGCAGCACATCAGGATAACATGATGAAAAAGATTAAAAGAAGTCAAAAGTGATAAAAATTACAACTTTTCTGTTCTTCAATCAAAGGAGTAAAGTCTTCACTCTCTAGGTTAGGTGCCTTGTATTTAGTTTCATGTGATCAATACGATCGCTACAGGCCCTGCAAAAATAAAAAAAATGAAAAAAAGCGAGCCACATGAGACTGGTAATCACAATGATCTAACTTTATCTGGCGCTATCGCAAACATCGAAGCGATCTTAGCGATCGCAAATATCGCAGCGATCATAACGACCGTATATATCGCGGCGATCATAAAACATCGCAGTGATCGTAACGATCACATACACACTAACCTTTATTTTCGAACCAAGAAAAACGTTCTGAACAAATTAACTGGTAACATATTAATACGTAGCTGGCTTGTTTTGTAGATGAAAAAACTCATCAACATAAAACTGCATACAGCCTGAACGTTTTGTAAAATCTTATAACCGGATGTTATTACTTCGTGAGCCAAAACAGCCTAAAATTATATTACAATTCGTTGAGACACGTTTTCCTCTAATTGCTGCATGCAAAATAAATTACCCATTACCATCACGTGCAACTCTTAGAATGAGCGACAGAGAAAATAATTAGGTTTTTAGAAAGGCGCATTTTTTCATCATATGAGGCATGATTTCATTGTTATTTCAGATAAATCGCTTGTGTATTCAAATTCAGGTTTTTGTAATTTGCACTATCTACAAATACGCTGACAACATGAGCAAGCAAAATATAGAAAAGGACGAAAAATAAAACTGTACAGCTGAAACAAACTGAATTAAAATTCGCTTATTGGCCAAAGTAGCTTTTAAGGCTTTCGAGTTAGTCACTGACGCGCAAACAGCTGACAAGACATTTTATAGAGTTATATGGCATCCTATGTATTTTCGTTCGGTCTCGGCTGGTTTTTTTATGTTTTAGGAACGTTCTCAGATGCTTAACTTAAATTTCATTATCATTTTCAAGCAGCAATTAATTTCAGGTCTTTCTGCTGCCGAAGGTTTTTTCAGCGTTTGTTGCAATTGTTTTCAGTGTTGTGTAATCTTTTGTCATTTGAAATAAATATCCAATCTTTAAGCACTCCTATATCTTCATTTCTTTTCTTGATCAATTTCACATGGATCAAATGCTCAGTCAGCATTATTTTAATAGTTTGCATTTAAAATAGCATTTATCAGTAGCCTTTCTATAGCTTCCTATTAGTAACAGTACTAGACAGGGTGAAGGCTGAGAGAGTTTGCCTCACAAACAGGCCTAATTTTATTTTATCCCTGTCAAGGAAATTATTTTTAGACATGGTGCCCATTTCTTCCGCGGACAGTATTATCATACGTGTTTCGTGGACGATAAGAATAGGTGTAAAGCTTTTTATGCGGCGCACATAAGGAATATTCGCGTCACAGGATTTTTCTACACTCTCCTGGGATTTCCGAAACCGGGAGTTACCTAAAATTCTTGAGGTAGAAATTCCACATGTTGCTGATGTCTTTGCATGCGGTTATTGACAACCTTCAGCTGTTTGGTGGTTTCCATATGTGACGACGTCTCATTTTAGCCTTTACACATTCTTTGAGTTTTAATTTACGAAATGGTATCGTTAAATTCATTTCTTTTGAAGGCAGAGAAACTAGATGATGTGTGTGATGATGTGTAAGATGTGTTTTTAGTTTAAGCTCAGCCTGTTTTATTTGTAGGGAATATATTTTTAGAAAGAAGTGTATATTACCAGTAGTGGTAACCAGTAAAAATCAGTCGAGTTCTTAGTTTTTGGACTTCGTCTCACCTGTTCGTATCCGTTGGTGCAAGGCAAGCAAAAAAGAAAATTTGTTTTTGTTTGCGTTACAGATTGGTACCTGGGATGTTTTGCAGAGAAACCTCAAGACCGCGCTTTTGACATTTCCGCCGGAAACTACATCGTGTCGGACACTTCCGCTCAAGAATGCACTTCCGCCTGTGCTTTTTTGAATCAATCATACGCGGCCACTGAAGGAGAACTCTGCTTCTGTGCAACTGGCGCTTATAACATATCTGGTAAAGCCTCGAACGAAAGTCAGTGTGATATAATATGCTCAGTACCACCATGTAATGACACGTCATACATCCGGGTCTATTCAACCCAAGATGCAATTGGAGAGCTCAAAGTGTACGGACCACCGACTGGATGGTTATTAAAGGATGTCAAGTTTACGACAACCCTTGGTAGAGGTAAAGAAGTAAAAGAAATGCTAAAGGCTGAGATTTTATCATATAATCATTTGGAATCTGTTGCCATACACCTTCCTTTACTCATCTTTTAAGTCAATGTAATATTTTGAGATTTCATGTAATATGTCAAAGCCATTTTAAATGTTACAGAATCAAAATAACCTAACAGGGGTAGATTGCGGGCCTCCTCGACTCCCTTTTTTCTTTTAGTTTCGAAAAGAAAATTGGCCAAGCATTATTAGACGGGGGTTCTCAATTCAGCTTGGGAGGGGGAGGGGCTTGCCGGTTCTCCAGTGGCTTTATACGCCCTGGCTCTACCCGAATATTCTGGACTGAACGGCGTGACTTAGTATGACAGGAATGTCTAAAATAGTCTCAATCGTGTAAAAGAATGCACAAAAAGCTGGTGCGAGCTGGTGTCTGAGATGAATGACCTGACGTGACAGATCTCCCTGAAAAAATTGCGGGAATGATGAGCCCTTACCCCTGCGTGTAAGTTACCTTTACCCCTTTCGTTGCTATCAGACAAAGTGAAAATTTACTTCTTGTCATGTTGACGAAAAGAAATTTGAAATGCTTATTTACAGGAGACAACAACGTGTCATACACGTTTGATTTTGGTGACGGCTCTTACGTGTTGACCACGTGTCCTAACGCCACGCACGTGTACACGAGCGTGGGCTACTTCCACGTGAAGGCATCCGCGAGGACCAACGTGTCGGGCCCAATAATGGGGTCCACGTGGGTGTTCATTGAGAGCTCAACGGGTATAGTGACATTGGATTATCCTCAAGGGATTGTTGAAGCTGAAAACGAGACGGAGATCGTAGTAAGCATTAGTCAAGGAACCTGGATGGAGGCTAGTTTTTCCACGCCAACAGCTGAACGTAAATCAAGGAAGTTTAACATTTCCGGTAAGACTGGTTGCAGTTCGCAAGGAATTGAAGATTTCAAATGTCTTTGAATGGAAGTCTGTAAAAGTTTTTAAATGTTTAAGACATGGGCAGTATACACGATATACCACGAGAAATGATGCCCATTTTTGGGAGCGGGATTATGTTAAAATAACTAGTGGCTCCAGTCCCGGAAATTCGAAGGCTGGGCAACACTATCCATCAGATAAATCGCTATCCAGTGGATAAGTGTTAACAAAACAAACCACGCTATCCGCTGGATAGTGATTTATCTAGTGGATAGCGTTATCCACCTTTCAAACTACCTGGGCTTGGTTTTCTGACTTTATTTAATCAAACGATTTATCTTATAGACAATACTGAGCACTACTTAAAACAATTTTCCATTTAACATGACGGTTTGTAAAATAGCTTAGCTAGTACGCGCGCTTTTATTGGTCGATAGGTATTTTTAGGTGAGAGTATGCAGACACGGTTGTGACGTTTTAGATTCGTGCGTCTTTTTGAGAATTATTTGAAAAATAGAGCACTGCATCTGTGTTTACATAGCCTCCCCTTGCAGGGCTGGGAGAATTCTCAAACGTTATACAAGCCCTCGACTGTCTCGAATTCTCTCAACCCTCCTCGTGTGTAAACACGGAGAAAGTGCTCTATTGCTTAAATATTTTTTACTTAGGATGCATTTTTGTCGGCTAAATTTGATTACATTGGAGAGAATTACACTGCTCAAACCCTGTAAAGTAGAACATTATGAAGCAGATACTCATCACAAACCTTGTTTCCATTTGAGTTTTTCCTCTTTAATCTCTGTACCTATCTAATGATGAAGAAGTCTTTCTCGTACACAGTCGCTAGCTAAGAAAATCTCTTCAAGTTTATAAATACTATTAGGAATAGAGCTTTTCAATTGCATATTGTTGTTTTAGTTATTATGGTTAATACGTTATCTAAGTTCTTACAATGATATATTTAGGTTTTCTAATATACTTTTACACGTATATAACGGTATTTTGTACGAGCTCTTAGCTCAGTAGACAATACGTGAGTAAATAAATGACTGACTGACTGATTCATGTCCTTGCCATGCTTTGTTTCGCTAGACGCCATAGTACACGAGATAGGCTCGTCAGCAACATTGGGAAACACCAGTAATTCCCCAGAAACAGGCGGAGCCTATGTGATCCCAACTGCCACGGTGACCAAAGATGGCTACATTCTGGCTTGGGAGTTGGTGGCCTCTAAACTAGGACCCATTCGCTTGCAGGTGAGTTTCCAAGCGACGCTGGTACCTGCATTTCCTTGGTGGTCCTCTCCGCCATTGCGTTATGAAAAAAATCCAAACGAAAGCTTCAGCGGTGGGTCCTCTTTACCAGTCACTTTAAAGGTGTCTTACTACAACTAGTAGAGGAACCCAGACATTTTTCAAATAGGCAGAATTTAACTTTTCCTTATTTCTGAATTTCCGTCTTGCAAAGTTTCATTAATTTTTGTTCTCTATTAATTTTAAATTGGGGAGCTAGTTTTTAACTCCTTCACTTTTGAGGTAAGGTGATTCGGGTATATTTATTTTGAGAAAGCAACATTTAAACACTTTAGTTATTCATTAGCATCTGTATTGTTCAAGTGTCGCATATGATTAAAGACTTTAGGAATCAGTAATTCGAGAAAAGCATTTTACAAAAGAGTGGACAGTTGGATTCTTTAACTCCCTCAAAACTGTAGTAAACTACCTTTAGCCACGTGCTTGACATCACCAGGAAAGCAGCCAGACTTGAAGTTTAACGTTTAACGTTTTCGTTTAACGTTAAGTTTAAGAAACACAGAACTATCCCATTTTTCATTTCATTTCCAGGTTTACCGTCCTAGTTGTGCCTCCGCCAGTTCGCACTTTTGCCCAAGAAACCATTCCTGTATACCCAGGGCAGAAGCGTGTGTGAGCCCTAGTCTCTTCAGCTGCCCGACAAAGAGTATCTGCACGGGGTCTGGTAGATGCTTGTCTACGTGTCAAGTACAGAACGTTTCGTCCTCTTTCAGTTCGTCTCCTCCGACAAACTACGTTATTGTTGCAGGTAGGTTATCGGGTTTACATGGTGAAACAACAACTTGGCGTGACAGCTGGCATTTGAAGTTGTCTTATATTATTATATTGCTATGCCATCATTGCACCATCATCCTAAGAGAAATGAGAAGGGAGTGAATAAGGACACATCCCTTTGAAGTGGGAGGGTACGCAGGAGGGGTGGAAGTAGGCATTATATTGTGTTTAGCTCGTTGGCCTTCGCAAATAACTTGCTTACTAAGAGCTTTGGACACCCCTCCTTTCCCCAAAAACGTGTCACCCCAAGTAAAATTATGGCGCACGATTTGTACTCCCAAATAAGGTCTCTCAGTAAGATTGATTAACAACAACGTGTGGGGCAAGCTTACTAACAGAACTAATCAGCATTTTCTTGCTTGCAGAGACTCATCTACATATCACTAAACTCGGCAAAAATCTAATCGCCCTCGCACCTTTGAATGCCACTAAAGTGCAAGTCGGTGACGTCATTGGTTGGGTGGGTAATATCTCCGCTGGAGCGCTGGCGTTCGAGCAAACAACCAATGATCCTTCGTTCTTTTATTCAGTCTCAAAGTTCAACTTTTCTGTAGGAAGCCTTTTGGATGCTACAGGAGGCGCTACTCGGCATGACATCAAACATGTATTACGCGCTCATGTTTCCCAGCTCTCTCAGGTGGCTGTTAATGTGAATTTTATTGGAGCAGGAACTCACAAAGTGACTGCTAACGTGGAAAACGTGGCTGTAAATGTGCTGCAGACTTGTGAAGTGTCCGTCCAGGTACCGTCTTAATCTGGTTTGACTTTATTGATCACAATGATCAGTTACACCGGTCAGAACGTCCTCTCAAAAATGGCTCCTTTTGATTCCGTTGAGCGGCTAAGTAATTCTCTTTAGGCCTTTTTTATCAAAACTAGAGTACCGTGTGGGTGTGTTCAGTTTGCGTAAGAATACTTAATTGGACTTGTCTAATGTGTTACAAAGGCCCCTGATAACCCAGTTTCTTCCTGTACATTTTCGTTAATACAATGCTGTCCAATTGTCCTTTCTGATACCCCTTAGAGTACTTTTTGGCGATATAGTACGTAAAAAAATTTCTGTGAAGTTGAAAATTTTGATAGGTACCATGCAGACTACCCACCAGTAAACCTTGCCCGCATATCAGGCGAATTTGGTCTTGCCATGATTTGTATTTTGAAAAGACGCAGTCGGTACGATAAGGTGTCTACCACAACTAAATTCAGCCATCAGGTCAGTGACTCGCAGTCAGGCAGGATATCATGGTAGTTTTAAAACACGTGTTTAAACACGGCTTCCGATTTGTTAACTGGGAATATGGGTACGGCAAAGCGAGGGTGTGAGTAGCAGAGCTATGGAAAAGTTGTGCACTCTACAAAGTCATGTTTTTTTTTCTGTTTTCCAGGTGCGCATCGAAAATCTCAGAATAGTGACGCCATTCATAAACGTGAGTTATGCAGTCGGGCAGAAAATTCGGTTAGAGAGCGCCACGGATAAAGGGAGCAATATGAGCTTTGTATGGTCAACAAATGGAATGAGTTATAACCTGGAAAACCCCGAAGTAGTCTACCCTAACATTGGTGAGAGTACAAAAAACCTCTTTTCATTGTCATGAATAGACCTTTTAGACCATAACATTGCCATTTCAATGCAAGGTGCGTTTCTCTAACAGCGTATTTGATTCATCGTTTCACCGTGATGATACAGTTGAACCTTCAAGTGGACAGCCTTGGGA
>OMLO01003187.1_pt1 | contig 13527 bp, 7 predicted proteins | sample 1674811 | NCBI WGS metagenome assembly OMLO01 (sample SAMN06265003, study PRJEB25207) | coral metagenome | isolation source: Coral host | place: Mexico:La Bocana,Puerto Morelos, Mexico | collected 2008-11-13
TTAACAAATGAAAACCAACAAACTGTCCAAGACATTTCCAAGAAAACGAACACGGATGCGTTCAACACGCCTTTGCAGTTTTCTGTCTCGGCCATATCAATTCTCTCAAGGTAACAAAGCCCTGTTCATTCTTGGAAATATAAATAAATTCCTAACTCGTTCTACTGTACTGTGTATCTACTAGCTTAGTGATTCGTATTTATATTTTCTCAATGACTATTATTATTTTACACCCACGAATTACTTGAGAAATAACTTGAATATTTTTAACTAAGTGACGAAACTGTTACTACTTGAATCAAAATACCACAATGGCCGAGTTCTTGCGCATGCGCAAAGACAATAGAACGCTGAACAGAGAACCGTTCTACTGTTATCATGGACGACAATAAAAATCTTAGCTACTCCACCCCTCATAGGTGGCATAGATCAAAATCATAATCAACTTTCAAAGAGGTTCCGTATGCAAGACTAGACAACATATACACCTTTTCCAAGGACTGAAATTATATATCAGGATATTGCTTGCAAATGTTCCCTCCGGGAATAAAATAATTATAATTTCTCCTCAATAAATGGAATTACAGAAGGACCCCAACATGGCTAAATATGAAATGACATACAATTATTTGGCAAGTCTTGCAGTCTTAGTTACCAAGGTAACGTTTTAACCATAATCTTCACTTTGCCAGCTTTATCTAACAATCTGTGGTATGACTTTTGACTCGTACTGATACAAATCTACCAAAAGCAGCCGCTTTGTAATAGAGATCTCCGATAATACGAAATTGAATGTACTACTTTGTATAACAGCCCCACAATCATATCTGGCTAACATTCTGAAAAAGACACTCGAAAATTTTCTATCTTATATTTTGACCGCTAGTTTTACGTGTTGTACTGCATTCCACAAACTAACACTAGTTAACTAACCCATTGCACAGCAATTTTAGTCACCTACATGTATAACTAGACAATTTGGAGCTTATTTACATTCAGTTCTGATTACTTGACGTGGTCTGGAAGTATCTTCTTTGGAAAAAGAAGTATAAGAGCGATAGCTTTTAGATCCACTGTGTGTGTTCAAGATCCATAACCACGCCTTCCTCGTTATCTGGAACAAATAAGTACAAAAACACTCATAAGAAAATTGATGAAGTTAATACTCAAGTCACTCTGACATCAATGTAACGAAAGTTTGTTGAAAAACGGTTCAACTCGACAATCTCCATGACCTGTTGTGGTTGGTATTGAGAATTTGTTAGTCCATGAAGACAACCAAAGATTGGCAAATGGAATAAATATTGCTCTCGATTAAATGAGACTTTCAGGAAGAAAACACTCCTACTGATTTCGCACCTATAGTTATTCATCTGCTTAGTCTAGATGAGTATATTAGGACACAGTTGTTTACACCTTTCAAGAATAAACATTAGTTACGAGTGTGTCTGTCTGTCTGTCTGTCTGTCTGTCAATCAGTCAATTAGGACAATCAAGGAAGGCTGTACATATTATCATACATAGTTACGTTGCATACATACTGCAAAACACTATTGTTTATTTTCAACATTTCAGGGTTGATTATCATTTAGTTAGTATTTTACTGCCGCCCGTAGAGCGACTTTCAATTGAGCAGGACAAGTACAGTGGACGCCCTCGTAAGCGAACACCCTCTGGACGCGAAAGAGCTGTTCGAAACTGAAGCTGTGTGCAATACTAGGACTGGCCCTTTGTGATTAAAAAACTAATTATTAACACTAGGATTAACAATCTCACTGCAATAAAAAGCCAGTGTTTTAGTTTACAAATGTTTAAAAGTATCTTTCAAAGTCAGGCCCTGTCGAATATAAATTCTCGCAGTGCATTTGATTATAGTTAACTTGTTTATTTGATGATTCGTTTTCACAACTAACTCAATCACAAGGACATGTGCAATTATATAAAAAGTCTAGCGATCAACTGCCAATCATAAAAGTCAATTGAACACTGTACAAACGAAACATAACAAAAACCCATGTGGGCTAATAAGTTTCATGATAGGCCCAATTGTTTTTAATTGTCCGTTTACGAGAGATTAAAAACAAAGGAAAAATCTAGATTGTAAGCCTTCCAAGTGTCTGCGGCAGTTTACAGGCATGAGTTAATACAGAGTTTGTACGAGAGTTCAAACAGGGTTTTGTGAAGGCGGTCGTTAGTAGAGCTGTTCGATTACGAGAGTGTCCGGATAAGAAAGCTACCACTGTAATTCAGGATTGCTTTCGTTTTGAGTAAAATCGCATTGTGATTGGTCTAAAAATTTTGCTTCTCTAATTTAACCAATCAGGTTCGTTGTGTTGCCTATGTTGGCTGCATTGTGATGGCTTTCATTTAAGTTTTACTCAAATGATTGACTGTTCATAGTCCCCTATTTTTCCGCGAGATCGCAGATGTCGATTGTTGAGCTCAACGGGCCGCCATCTTGGTCTCTCGATGCCCCTCCACCCTGACGCTGTTAACCCCACCTCCTCCACCCACGGGCATTGTGTACCCTTCCCAGTTTTGCTCTTATCAAGAGACCAAGATGGCGGCCCGTCGAAAGTCAACGATCGACATCTACTATATAGGAATAGAGAAATGAACAGTCCACTCAAACGAAAACCGTTCAAGTTTTAGTATCCAGGGAGAGTGATTTAACAAAATCCTTGAAACTAAAAATGGTTAGAATCGCTTGAATGTGTTCACGCAGGCATTAATGGTGAGATTACAAATCCGAGTTAAATTACAAAAGATTCAATGCAGAGAAGAGGAGGATAAAGATGTATTTATCACAAAGACCAGGCTGATCAAAGCGTTTGTCAGGCAAAGACTAAGTCAACCTCGCATGCACTTACTTCATGAGATTCAAGGACACTTTCCTTCAGTCTCCTGGCAAATAGAACAGATTTGTTTTGAATTCTTACTTATCATACTTAAAGCAGCCGATCAAACGGCTCCTTAGTGAAGCAAGTTTAAAGTGCTTAAAACGTTACAACGTAGAACAGCAACCTCAATTTAAAAATGACCAAAGGAGGTGCGTCATTTAACTTGCCTGTGTATTATTATCTTTCACATTACAATTTTTTAAAAATTACGTTAAAAAATACACTAGATTAGCGCTTATAAGCCCTGGGTTTGTACAACTTTGTAAGGGCTTCTAAATGGGATTATAAACTGCGCGGCTGATATCAGAGGGAGCTTATATCCGAGGGAACCTATAACCGGAATTTAAAAAACCGTTTGGAAACCAACTATAGCTGCACAAGTTGATTGAAAAAGGTTTTTCATTTAGTGGTAAATATTTAGCTTTAAAACATTATAGTAAAACAAATCAAAACAGGGGTTGGCGGGGGGCTATAATTGAATGTAATTTTTGGTTTACAAGTAGATGGGCCTAAAACCGAGGGGGATTATAAGCGGGGGAGGGGGGGTGGGGAAGCGCTTACAAGCGGTAGTTTATGGTATCCATTATTAACTTCTTCCTGCACGTTGGGGGCATGAACAAAGACAGCAACATACCTTCCGTTATTCCCTTTTTCTCCCTCAAGGCTTTCATGGCTGCTACGACTCCGCGAGGCACCACAGTTGTGTCTGTCTGCGCTTCCTCCACGATGAAATTTAACTGTAAATAACCACACACACTGTCACCTTACTACTGTACACAGCCAGCGACGTCACGTGCAAACAACAAGCGAGAAGACGAGTGCGTGCATGAGCGTGCGTTGCAGTGGGGTGGAGGGGAAGGGGGTCAGCTTGGCTTGCAACAAAGCCGTTTTTTTATTATTGGTGATAAGCTACAGTAACTGTTTTCCTGTTTCAATTTTTTGGCAGTGGGGAGGGAAAGTGGAGCGGTAAAAGGAGCATCTCACCTTTCCACTTCAAATGTGAACTCCAACACTTCAATAGGAAAGAAATACCCATCTGGCGGGGAGCCCATATCAAAAGGACGGCGATACTCGTCGGAAATTTTGCAAAGAACCCCAAGGGATACCACGATCCTGTTTTGTGGGCTTGGTTTTAAAGTCAGGTTTTTCAGCTCAGTACCCTACAAGCTACTGCAAAAGCTCCGCTGTGGACCGTTTGAAGCTTAGCACCCTAACACTGAGGTACCAATTGAAAATCGCTTTCTAAACCCCCTAAAGGTACGACAATTGCCCCCGTGCTTTTTACATGGGGGTCCTCCCATTCCACGAAACATAATTAGGCCTATTGTCATTTAATTCTTATCAAAAACACTTCATTAGTTGAATATACTAAATATAATACCCAGTCATAAAACCTAATATGCTACAAATGTTCTATACAGCTCTTACGTTGCCCTCCTTGTTGACAGCTGTCTTTACTGGTGGTTTCCGCTCAGCTCCCTCAATAATGTAAGTGGGTAGAGAATGTCTCTTAGTAGGGTCGCTTTGTTCCGCGGTCTTAGTTCTCATCACCACAGCCGAGAGCGGCTTACTGTCTGGTACCGCTCTCTTCACTGGAGGCTGTGTCTTAGGCAAGGGATTAGGCGGCGGCACGTCTGGTTTGGTGATGCTCTGGTCATTCGTTTGCTGTTTAGTGTGTGTCCAAGACAATCCTTTAGGCTGGATTGAAACAGGTGTCTTGGCATCTGGTGGAGACATGCCGTTTTTGCTCTGCGACTTGTCATTGGCAGGCAGTATCTGGAACTTGGAACCCATAACAATAGCCGACTGAGGCCTATCTCGCGCGACTTTGCTTTGAGCCCGTGACTGATCACGCATTATCTGGTCACGCAATGCAGCAGAGTTGGACATATATTTAGAGGAAATATGAGATCCACCATCAGTTTTGTCACTTTGCACTTTAGGAGCGCTTTTCGAAGTGGACGAAGTGTTAGAGTATATAATCTCATATTTAGTTTTCCCAGAATCTGTTTCCTTCGTTTGAGGATTACTTGGCGTCCTCTGCACCTTGGAGTCATACTTCACAGCTTGATTACTAGAAGATCTTTCATCTCTGGCTGACAGCGACACAGGAGCCGTGGATTTACCCGCTGAAACCACTGAAGGCTGCTCTGGAACCATCGGAGCTTGCTTTAAAGACTTCTCAACTTCTTTTTGTGTGCTGTTGTCGGTTGCGGGTTGCTTTGTTCCTAATGTTTGTGTCACTGGAGCTTCTCTGTGAACTGAAGAAGTGGAATGTACTGCTGATGGAGCAGAAGGCTTGCTTGGAACGGAAGGAGGTGCAGAAAATGATTTGACTTGGAAATCAACTGGCCGTGCGCCTTTCTTTGCTTGTGCATCAAATGAAACCGGTTTAAAGGCCGATGACCACATTCTGGGTCTCTGTTTGGCCTCTGCCTCTGGTCCCACCCAGCTCCTAGGTCTCTCCGCAGGAGCCGTACCCGTGTTTCTCCTCAGCAGCACATTCGGTGGCTTCGGAGGACCATCCACTTTGGTTTCAGATTCATTCGCTTTCTCTGCTGCCTTAGCCGCTGACGAAATGAAGCTTAGATCAGCTGCGAGGTCGGAGTAGCGGCGGAGCGGAGGGACAGTGAAAGGTGGTGGCTTAGGCATATCTACTGTGGACATTTGAACCGGAGACGACGCAGGTGATGGCGAGGAAATACCGCTCGAGTCAGACGAGCTGGACGCTCTTGAATCCGATTTTGCCAGTTTAGTTTTCTCTTGGTGAGCCTCGCTCTCCTTTAAATCCGATCCTGCAGATTTGCTTTTGTCTTGAACAGTGTTGCTCTTAAAGACTCCGAGAATTCCTGCTGGCATGCTCAGGGGCCGCTGAAGTTTAACATTTGGAGGCTTTCTTGCTACAGGCGGCCTTCCAGGTATACTTGTTGTTTGTATGCTGTCAGAATCAACCTTTTCCTTTGTTTGCGATGCGGGAGGCTTCGAATCATTTCGGTCATTTGATACACCCGCGGTAATTGACACGTTTGACTCGCCTGCAGTCTTGTCCGATGAGTCGCTAAGCGAGGTTGGCTGGGGTGGTTTACTGTCAAGAGAAGAGGGGTTCTTGGGCTTCTCAAGAGTCGCAAACCCAGAATCAGTCGACCGGGCACTGTCTAGTAGTGCTACAGGGGAGGGTACGCTGGACGAGCGAGGTGATACAGTCGGTGGTGAAGATGAAGGCGGGCGGGGTGGTTCAGGAGATTGTCTTAACGATGACAGGTCTAAACTGAGCTCGGGTTTTTGTTCCACATGCGATAAAGAACTGTCAGGTAGATCGCGGTGGCTTTCCATGACGTCATTCTGGCTTTCTTTGTGCCGCACACGAGTATCCTCTTTTGTAGGTTGCTCGTCGGTGTCCATCTTAAACAGCTTCTCAAAATGGTCATAACTTGAGAACTCCACTTGTTTAGTCTCTGCCACGATCACCTCTTCAGAGAAAGGATCTTTAGTTTGCACCGCAGGCTCCACTTCCTTGTAAACTAAAGGAGCTGTCTTGTTCTCCAGCGTTTTCACTTCACTTGAAGGCACAGGTTCTTTATCTAACTCCTGCAGTTTTGCTTCTAAATCCTTCAGTTTGTCATCTGTAAGGGAAATAGGTCTAGTTTCTGGAGTAACATGGGCTTCTGCAACAATATCCTGCTTCCCAACAGTTACAATCTTCATAGGAGTCTCTTGTACTGGAAGGTCATGCTGTTCATCTGGAAGCGTCTTTGCACACATTTCTACTCGAGGGTTTGACTGTGGCGTTATAGCTTCTTCAACTGAACTTCTTAGTACGTTTTCTTGTTTTTGTGGTAAAACCTGCCGGTCCAGCCTTGGAGGTTCTGTGGATGGATTAAATGACAAGAGAGCGGGCTGTTCAACATCAACTTTCACGCCTGCTTCTTTAACAAACGGAACTGGGTTTGCTGTCGTTTCTGGTTTTTCAAGCGTAACCTGTTGTTCCAGTTTTACGGGTTCAACGACCGGCTGTGCGGTTTCGGAGGATGCAGGCTGCTGTATTTCTGGTTCTTTAATAACGGTGGCTGGTATAATAATTCGCTCGGGCTTGTCCGGTTTTACTTGATTTACTAGTACAGCAAGTTCAAGCAGTGGTTCTGGTCTGAAAGGGGGCTCAACTGACGAGGATGGGAATTGTTCAACTTTCACTTCCGTTTCTCGGACAACCCTAACTGGCTTAGCTTTGGTTTCTGGTTTTTCAGGTTTAACTTGTACATCTAGTTCTACGGGTTTAACTTGCGGTTCTGGTCTTGCAGCCTCTGTGGATGGAGTAAGCGACGAAAGAACATACTGTTGAACATCAACTTCTGATTCAACCTTAACTTCTGTTTCTTTGTCAAACCCAACTGGCTTAGCGGTAGTTTCCGGTTTTAACTGTTTTACAGTCGTGTCCAAAATTTCTTGTGATCCTGCATCCTTGGCAATCATGATTTTAGTACCTCCAAATTCTTTTGATTCAGTTGTCTTTGGTTTTTGCAATGACACAGGTTCCTTGATCTGATCCACGGACGAACTCCTCTGTAATTCCACGCTAGGCTTTACCTCTGTGCTCACTTCAAGTGTTCTTGGCATGACATCTTTGACGTCAAGTTCTGGACTTACACGTTTTTCATCTTCGTGAAGGACTGGCCTCGAGTATACATCTTTAGTAATACTTGGAGCGTCGACACTTGGTGATGTAGGTTGTGCCACGGTCTTAGTCAGGTCTTGACGATTTTCACTGACAGGGGCTGTATACCCTGTGTCTACCCTAACAATCATATCCTCATCTGAGTCCTTGGGTTCGTCCAGCGGTATTACGGCATTGACAGGCGCTTGAGGCTCGTTCATCCATGGAAATAAATCCTCACTGACGTCGAGTTTCTTTCGAGGTTTTGTCTTTTCTGGTTGTTGTTCTTTCTTGTCATCTTTCACCGAATTAAGAAACCCCTTGAGGGGGACCACGGCAGGATTAGCAAACTGACAGGGAGGGGTGAGTGGAGGCGTTTCAAAATCCGCTGGTGGTGGAATGGCACTAATGACGTCCAAACTGGATCCAGTGTCGGGATCTTCCCAGTGTCCCACTTGGACATCATCCGAGATGTCTTCCGGAGGAGTTACAGTAGGGTGTTCGGGGGTCTGATCAAATCCTGAATCATGTTCCTTTTCTTCGCTCTCTTGGCTTGTTTGTATTGCCTGCGTCTCTAATGACGGAGGTGAAATGTCAGTTAAACTGGAAGACTCGAGTTCAGAATAAAGCGGAGGTGGTGGGACAACAGGAAATAAATCTTTTCCATCAGGAAGGTAACCTTGTTCAGGGACAGACTCCAGAGCATTTTCTTGTCTTGTCTTAAGCACGGTTGGCGCCTGCGAATCAACAGCACCACGACCAGCAAACATTCCAATATTCTGCATGCCTACATAACCATTGAGTGTTCCGGGAAAGTCGTCATTCGTGGCCCCTGAAAAAAAAAAGACTAAGTTCTATTATAATATCAATATCATCTGTGCAAGGTATTTGAATTTTGAATTTCTTAATCCGTCTGGTGCAACCAGCGATAGAAGGAATTACACACTACATCCTCTGATTCTTTCGGGTCGAATCTCGGACAGGTGACAAGAATTGCATGCCTAAGGAGACACGACTTCAGAACATTACGGGTTATTAACAGTCCTGCCTTATATGCTCGCTCACAGGAACCTTCGATATTACCTTCTAGTATATCTGCTTCTAAATCCGTCAATGGTCCAACTGGGGTCTCGCACTCGTCTAGCGGGGGTGGTAATTCATCCGGAGGGGGAGGAGGAACAAATATGGGGATACCCCTCAAATCCCTCAATCCATCGTCTCCAGCTTCCTTGTCTAAGCTTACAGAGTGAGGACACGTTTCAAGGTCCAGTGACAATGAAGCGCAACCAATACTTCTTGCTTCCTTCCCTTGTTTCAACTGAACACTCGGTTCCATCTCTCTGCCTGTTCCATTTACTTCTTTACTCTCCTCCTGCGATCCCTTCTTCGCTAGCCTTGGCGCAGGCTGTGGAGGAGTGGGACGGTCCGGCCGCGGAGGTGCAGGTCGTTTCTTGTGCGTCGGCTTTAGCTTCAACCCGCCTACAGCGGGCGCTTGGGGCACATTAGAGCTAGCCACAGCGGGAGGAGTTTTAGCTTTTGCGGCCAATCCAGCGCCATCAACTTGCGTATGTGACTTCACGTCAGTAAATAACGCCTTAGGAGCTGCTGGGCGTGGTGGAGGAGGCGGGGCAGCTCTGCGTTTGCTCTTAGTATCAGGTGTGGATGTCTTCATGTCAGGCGAATCTGAAGGCGATGAAATAGTGCTTAGATTGGGAGTGGAAGCGGAAGTTATACCGTTCTTTTTAATTGGGCTCAGGTTCTGGTCTCGTAACCCTCCATTTGTCATGTTGCCAGGCTGGTTTTGCTTTAGATTCGCAGATTTTTTAGCGTAAGGTAATGGAGGGATTGGCGGCTTTTTTATTGGCGTTCCTTCACTGGAGTTTCGTCTCTCTGTTACTGGAACTGAACCATTAGACACGGAGTGCTTCGGAGAATCCTGAAACAAATAAGAAATTAACTGCCTTAAAAATCAGTTGACCATGCCACGCCATCGTGACTTAGGCTGTGTTCACATTTCGTGGCTGGGCAAGGCACAACATAGTGTTGCGTTCAGACACTGGGTACTCCAAGTATCTTAGTACTATTTAGTGCCCGAATTCCGCTGCGAATACTTGAATAATAAATGTGTGTTCACATTAGTACCAACGGAGAATCGTACTCGGGCACCGTGCTTTTGCACCAAGTGTGAACACCCTACAATTATACTGTTTTACATAATTGCTCTGTGGAATCCGAAAAGTGATGTAGTTTTCTTTTAAATTGTTTAGCAGAGCTAGCACCTCTAGCCTCACTTAACTAAAATTGCGTTTTAAATAACGTAAGAATGACTGGCGCAAGTGACCTTCTCAAAAGGTACTTAGTGTAGGAGAGAGTGAACGCTGTTGAAGTTACTCTGGGGCAAATGTACGTGATCACACAAGACGAACTGTTTGAATACTTGCAGAAAGGTTTAATTAACACACCTTGTTGGTCATACGTCCATTCTGCTGGGAAAACGCCTTAATCTGTTTGTCATCCACAAGTACCTCTAACGACTTGCTTTTCTTTTGCCACGACAATTTATTTTCCTTGTCTCCCTCACTCGTTCCTGAAGAGTCCGACTCTAACTCGTCGCTACAGCTTTTCCTTTGTTCTGGAAAAATGAACGAGTACAAAACAAATAACGACATGTACTGCTATGTGAGCAATGTTGGCTTTTCAGGGGGATCGCAATTGTTGTACTTAGTCGACAAATTATGAAGCTATCCCGAGAATTGGTGACACCACACTGACGTGGTAAATAAAGCTGTCCTTATGAAGATATGATTGATCATTGAATCATTGGATCTGAAATGCTCTTGGGATCTTGGCAGGGGCAGCTCTGCGTCGACCGACCCACAAGAAACCTCCCAAGAGCATTTCATAACAATAGTTTATGCAAAATTTGGGGGGCTAACAGAGTGAATTACAGGCAATTGGAAAATAGAAAATGATTCGTAACCAGTGAATACACTCTGGGGGGCTAACAGAGTGAATTACAGGCAATTGGAAAATAGAAAATGATTCGTAACCAGTGAATACACTCTGAGTCCTACCAGTTATTAAAGTTTCAGCCCTTCGCATACTACGAGATCCTTGAGACCGCCATAAAATTTTAAATTGCTCTAGCTTGACAAAAACATGGTATTCACGGAATTATGACCACTCCACATCAAATTAACAGGTTCACGAGTATGTTACAAGGTTACCAATAATCAACGCGATCCTGATTAGTGTTTAAGTACTCACTACGATTATGAGGGGAATTAGATGGCGAGTCATCATCAGCTTCAGAGGTCTTGATTACTGTGAGGCTGTTACGCTTTAGAACTGTATTGAGAAATCAACTGATCAGTTAGAAAATGCACACGCGCATGCACTATGCATCATACCAAAACCAGCAAGCGATCCTTTCCGTAAATTACAAGCATTTGTTAAAATTGTGTACCATCTATCATTAGCATCATGAAGCGTTTTGTTAGCATCCAAATTCGGGTTAGACTTGTTGTGTTAGCTTACATAATAAGTATTGTTCAAGTTAGTTACGTGCGACATGCATATTGGTTATTTTAAGATGCCCTCTTGAAGTAAACACGTTCGGTTCACTTAAAACTTTCGCAAGCCCAATTAACTCGACAAGACTTATAATTAGAACTTAACCTTCAAAATAGCATAAAGCATTACTGTTAGAATTAGAAATTAGCATTACCTATTGTGACAGTAGCATTACAATGAATAGTTTTCTATTTTAATTAGTAATTTAGTGCTTTTAAATTTTGGGTTGTTACATTACATGATGCATACTTCTCGCATACACTGAGTTAACATTGTGCTTTGAATAACAACAGAATTAATTATTATCATTATCACCATCATTATAATTGTTATCATTAAAATTGCTTCCTTGTGACTCTGATGTGCCCATACCTTCATACCTTTTGACTCGATCCCTATATTGAGTAAAGGGTGAAAGTTTCCAAAGAAACTGTGGTGCTGCGTCGGTGGGGGTAACAACGTAATTTGGTTATATCAACTAAGTTGAAAATGTAAATTGGCCACCGTAATGAGTTAAAAAGCTGACGTTTCGAGCGTTAGCCCTTCGCCTTTCGCTCTGACGAAGGGTTACCGCTCGAAACGTCAGCTTTTTAACTCGTTACGGTGGCCGATTTACATTTTCAACTTAGTTGATATAACCAAATTACCTTATATTGAATAACCTGATTTGCCAAAGATATTCATTTCTGGCCCTTACTTTCAGTCACAAACAACTGGGCTATATTTCCTTCGCTTGTATCTTTTTCAATTGTTACCTCTTTTGTCCACTAATCTAACTTGGCTGACACCAATTTCATCAACAGTACTGCCTGCTTCAAGGAACTCGTGTTTAAAGTCGATATACTGTAGAGAGTGATGACGAGGATTGAGGTTCACACGCGAACAGACTCGCATCACCAGCTGCTTAATTGTCATGTCCAGAGACACACGGTATGACTTCTTCACTCCGTTTGGTAGGAAAAGTTGAAGAATTTTATTCTATCAAAGAAAAAAACTCTTCAGTTCCCACTGACCAATATACGTTAGATTGAACCGAATAACAATCTGAAATTACATCGAACATAGGCACGCAAGGCGTGCAAGAATTAAAAATTGTTTCACCTTAGGAACTATCATATTAAGCTTACATTACATTTACCAAGCAAGTTAAAGTTTTGGACATGCCACTAGGGGGGGGGGGGGGGGGGGGGGGGCTGCACTGCCACATAAAAAGGACAAGTACATGTGCTTATCAGAACCCTTAAAGGTACTAAGGTCCTGTTTTCTGGGCGTGGCTTAAAATATTTTCAAGAGGTAGCAATTCCAAAAAAAACATGAAGTGACACTTTCACATTTTTAAGAGTGATAAAGATGACTGCTTTGAATACCTTTTAAACTCACTAAACTCATTCAATAAAAGGTACTGCAGAAGCTCTTGCTGTAGACCTTTCGTGGCCCAACACCCTACTACAACTGTAGGAACCAAAAACACTTTTTTGCCCCTAAAAGATATGACGAGCATACCCATCCTTTTTGTATGGGAGTCCCTGTGGCCCGGATTTCAAACCATTACCTCCTCTCCTTCTGTATCAAGTAAATCCTCTATAGATTCATCTTCCACCTCAGTACTCCCAGCACTGCTTTCTGAAGTCATAACAGTCCTTATGATAGCCACTTCCCTGACCTTCAATGAGCCAATGGCTGTACCAGAGTCAAATGTGACTTTTCTTGCTCCTGTTCTTGGTACAGACAATTGATGCTCGGCAGGAATGAGATTTTCCTTTTCACAAATCATTTCAAACAGCTCACTCATTGTTAACCTAACAAAATTCAACACGTTAAATCAAGATCATAATGTACGGGGTTTCTCTGAGGGGTGGCTGTTATTTGATTTTACAATGCATGGACAAGGTAATGATTACCAGGGGACAATACTAAATTTAAAATAAAATAAAATAAAGAGTAGCTGTAAATTGTGGATTGTGTCACACAAGCACTTTCCAATGATTCATAGTCTATATGTGGGCAAAAGTATGGTCAGGGACATTATACCAAAAATCTTATTTTTCTTTTCTAATTCACATCTCTTCCAAATTAGGAAACTGTTTTGAAAACAAGAAGCCATTGCACAGATAATTTTAGATTAGAAGTAACAAACAAGGATCTGTGTTCATTGAAAGGGTTTACTAACTGGTTTAAGTTATACACAAAACATTTATCTGCATGCTCTTTTAAATATCAAATTCTCTCATATGTAATAACCATTAATTTATTAAATCAAACTAGAGTATAGCAATGATGTGTATTAAATAACAGCAATGCTACTTACAGTCCAGGAACAGACATGGCTGATGATTGTTTATCAGGAAGTTTGATCATCAGCGATACTTTAGTGTGCTGTATATTACTTGTGGAATCAGGATC
>OMLO01003189.1_pt1 | contig 13517 bp, 13 predicted proteins | sample 1674811 | NCBI WGS metagenome assembly OMLO01 (sample SAMN06265003, study PRJEB25207) | coral metagenome | isolation source: Coral host | place: Mexico:La Bocana,Puerto Morelos, Mexico | collected 2008-11-13
AACATTAACTAATCACCTTTTTGATTTCACTGATGATGAAAAAATTGTTTTCACGATCACATTCTCTAAGCAAAACGCATTTGCTATGTTCCTTCCAAACACGCCGCAAACAAGAAACAACACGTTTTGCCACATCTTGTTACTGCCTTCACTTTCATATCATATCATAGCACGCAGGCCCAACCACCCACCAACTGCAATAAAATTTGTCAGTTGTCAGCCAAGTTGATTAGTGACTCAGTGACCTACGTTCCCAAAGATCAAAGGGTCTTCAAGTTTTTGGTTAAAACAAAAATTGCGATTGATAGAGAGATTCACAAACAGTCACAAACACAGCATAGCATATGGTCTCTAGAGTACAGTGCTAGTAAAGTACTGACAAGCCCCAACCTAGTCAGGTAAAAACCAAAATATATAAAAACAAATTCTATGATCGGTGGAATACTGATTGGGAACGAATCAATCATTGGAGTGGTTGGAACCAAGCCAAACTTCACGGAGAGTTTTCTCCAGAAACCCACCGTTTCGCCCTCAGCTGCCACCCAGCGGAATCCAGGATGCAACAGCAATGACCATGCTGAAAACCTGGGCAACATGAAAGGAAGGATTGCAGGTGGAGATTAATTGAACCCGCAATAAAACAGATTTGGTATCACATGGAAATCACTCCGGATAAGCGGCTGATATGGACCTAGCTTCTGGACTATGGAAACTATGGGCTATGGGGCTATGGGCCAGGGCCATATGTCATATGGGGGGACTATAGGGCCTTTGCTTCGACTATAGATTACAACAATAAATCAAAATGAATGATTGAATTGACACATCATACATCAACATAGTGTAACATAGTCGATAGTCAAATCTCATTCGATCGAATATTCAGTTAATGAATAACTACAGTCTTTGATAAACGACAAGTCGAGAAGTACATTCATGATGCAATGAATGCCCCACACATATTGAAACCCGAGAACACCCGCATTGCCGCATTGAAAACAAGAATCCAAATCCCCTCAAGGCAACGATCACCTCGTCTCACTCACGTAGTAGGTGTAAACGTTCCCAATTGCACCTGGTAGCGTTCTGCAAAAGGAGCAGTGGACATTATCAAAAAAAGGGGGCTCTCTGCCTCTGAAATCAATGATTTATTCCTGACGCCGATGCCCATGAATATGGACCCCTGATCAACCCAAAACCAGACCAGACCGAACTTCATTTTTGTTATCTTCCTTGTTTGTATTTAACTGTAGTCAAAATCGAGACCTAAATATTGAAACCGAAACCTGCAATGCTTTTGCCTGGAAGCCTTTGATTCTCTTTGTAAATTCTACATGGAATTACTTTTAGGTCAGTACTTCTTAGACAACAATAATGATCTTTTTCCCAACTATGAAACAACTGGCTGCCTGGAACATGTGAAAGTATGGAGCAGGTTGGGCGTGTTTGTGTACGGTAGGTTGCTAGGCATTCCGAAATTGAGATTGATTGATTAGTTTTTTGATTTGATTGATTTGGTGGGTCTTCAAGCCAAATCAAAGTTTATGCCAACAAGATGTGTGACAGAAAATGTGTCCAACCCGCCAGAATTTTAGCGCCTCACCTTCGTGTGTCCCATACACCTTTAAACTCGATGTGGAGCCAGTGATAAACTTGCCGTTGCGATACAAGGACCACGATTCGCGTTGCTTGTTGTAGTAAATGGCGAAGCCCTTCTGCAAAGGCCACCTTTCGACAGGAACATGTCAACTGCACGTTTCAACTGATATCAATGTGTGAGTACGTGGGAGTCATGCTTGTTATTGTGTTTATGAAATGAGTCGAGTCGAGCTTGAATGATCGGTGATAGATAATAGAACTGAAATATGATATGATAATTTGATAATTGATAATACATGAACGATATGATAGTGACATAGACAAACATAGACATGACATATCATATGACTCATATGATATGACTCACATAAAAATCATATCGAACCATATCATATCATAGAATCATATATCATATATAACATTCATATAATAATTATATAATATATAAATTTTGTTGAATTTGACTATCATGTACAATCAAACATTCTCATTTCAAATCAAATATTATTCATATCGTATCCCGTATCAAAGCATGTAATTCATATAATTTATATGATATGCAGCATGATATGGTGATAATGATAATGATAGATGATTGAATTTTCTAAAGCGATGTAAGATGATAAAAAATAATTATCATATGCAATGATATGATACAATGATATATGATTATGATATATGATATATGATATATGATATATGATATATGATATATGATATTTGAATCGACAATGATACATCATGTTCTACTGATTCTCATATGATCATATGATTGTAGCCAGTGATCATGATAGCCTCAACATTGGACAGCACGACGGTAAATCAATACTTGTGATCCAATGATTGATGATGTTGTATCCGCAATGATGACAATGGAGGCTATTAAGCTATCTTTAAGTTTGTCATAAACCCCTCAAGGCTCCCTGTTGCTCCCTGCCTGGATGGACCAAGGATACGTTCCAGCAAGGCCTTATCAGTAGAAACGGTGTGGGACCTGTGAGAGGCACCTGAATGATCGCTTCTAGCATCATCGTTCCCATGATCTACTCGTCGACGCTTCACTTCCTTAAATTACTGATGGAGGAAAAGTGCCACAAAGATTTTGCAGGCAAAGTCTTGCTGGAGTGACAGCGTACCACTGAAAAAGTAACTCCTGGAGACTACCCCGAACTATCCCCAAAGCAAAAAAATGCTCAAACCGAAATTCCTCCTGTGCGGAACCATGACCTGCATCCACATCAGAAGCTGCATCTTCCGGGTCTGATGCCTCACGAAATGCCTCCTGTTCATCTAAATCGCCCACAAAACTATCATTGCTGCCACCGTCGTCATCATCATGATCCGCAACATCCCCAAAGAGAACTTCTGCGGCAGTTTTCATGGTTGCTGCCAGGTCTTTGGTGAGACCGGCGTTCAAAAGGGATGACTCAAAGAAAGCCCAGTCATCCTCAGCAGCAGCAGCTGCAGGTTCTGGTACGGGGGGCGGTGGCATTGTGCTTGGTGCAGCTGAGCATTCCTTCTCAACGTCAAGTGCGCAAATTCTGTCCATAGTTTCCTGTTGGCAACGGGATGCTAATTCCACACAAAGGGTGGTAAGGGGTACTTAGTACTTTGTCGATTACCTCGGGAATCTCAAATGATATCAAACCATCAAACCCTTTCTTCAAATCAAATCGAATATTGCCAAATCAAAGACTTTACAAATAAAAAGCAATTTACAGTTTACATTTACAATTTACATGCATGATTGATGACTCAATTATTAAGTGCTTGTCTTAGGGAAAACTATTGGCGATGAAAAACAACAATTGAAATACCGCATCTGGCATCTCATTGAATCGAAACATAAACATTTGATATTGTTCCAGTCTATCAGTCTATATTATTGTCTATAGTCTATAGTCTAAATTATCATGGACTCATAGACTCATAGACTCATAGACTCATAGAGACTCATAAATTATGGGCAATCAATATCAATGATTCTTGAAGCATAATTCCGCGAAATCAGTATCCGTATCCGAATCATTAAACAATTTGGCAACCTTTTCTCGCTAAATCGAGCAAAGTTTCGTAAATGGTTCCCATCACGAGTACCTTGAAATCTTTCAATGGAGCCACTTCTTTCAGCGCCAAGCCAAACTCGTACTGGTTCCACAGCCCACAGTTGCCCAAATCAGTACCTGCAAATGACCACCAAGTGTCCACCAAGAACCTTTCACTTTTCCTCATTATCAAACGAAATCGAAATCCTTTAAGAAACCATAGATCTACTCAAATCTTCTTAAAGCAGTCTCATGACTCATGACTCATGACGGACATTTTTGAAACAAACATTACAACAGTCTGAGTCAAACAATCTAGACTTGAAACCAAAACACATCCAGTGCCCAATCGGTGGAGAATAAGTCGGTGTGGGAGCTTGACATTGGCAAGCGTGTTCACATACTGATCAAACGGTTTGGCCCTGGAGCTTGAGGATGACGCAGCATTTGGGTCTGCAGGAATCTTCAAAGGAGAGAAGAAAAATCTCAAAGGTCTTTTGCAGCCTAGGGGATGCAAGTGCAGTGGGATCCAAAACCAACTAGCAAAGGAAGATGAAATTGGGACATAACTAACTCATCATCCAGTAACTTGACACACTTCCGCAAACAGAAAAATAGAATTGAAATGTCAGTTCGTTTGTAACATCGTCGATCATGATAGAAATGGCTGATAGATTGATCGATTGCACCCAGCAAATTAACTTTGAACCAGACATCAAAAAAACAAACATCATCAACTGTGTTTGAGGTTTTGTACTGGGTACTTCTGGGCCCCAACGGCCCGATATTTGATGTGATTTGATCTCCATCATCAGTCTGTATCTGTATTAGTGTAGTTAGTATTTCTTTACTAATCATATTCTATATATTATATTCTATTTCTATTTCTATTACTATTACTATTACTACTAATAACTAATAACTAATAACTACGAAATATGAAACATGACTCTCTCTCACTAAACATTCAATCATATTTTGTCACCCCCCAGGCCTGGCCTACGGTCAGTTTTGCATACACCAACTTCTTTGCACGGCCCTTGCTCATCTCGAATCGCAACACGCAGCCTTCTCTTGGAAGGATTTTCACCATGTTGTTGATGTCCACAATCTCTTGATGATGTTTCAATTGACAGGCCCCCAAATGTTTTGACATGCAGTGATGACGAGGGGCCTGGGTTTGAAGGATCTGCTCGGCAGTTTTGACGTGAGGCACCGTCTCATCAGTCAAGCTGCAAGCAGTGATTGCTTTGCATGCAATGGAAGCAGCGCTCATGCTGTGATACTTCACCTCGCCTTCCTCCACTTGTTTCTTGTATCGAAGGCATTCCTTTTCAAGTGGGAAGCAGGCAGAGGATGCACATTCTTGCAGTGCTCTGATTCCAGAATCTCTCTTCCTGAAACGATCCATGAACTCGTCCAAAATCTCAAGTTTCAGCGGCCAATCATCGCACCCCACGTTCCATGGTGTCTTGAATGGCTGGCTCCTATTCCCATCTGTTGCAGAGAGCATCTGGCTATTGCGAATCCTTCTCTTCTCGCATTTTTGCATGTCAGACCAAACCTGCCTGCTTTGAAGGCCCATCTCTTTCCATTGTTGCTTTAGGGTGTCAAATCTGGCATCAAGACATCCCATAGCTCGCTGTTTGGATATGTAGTAGAACATTGGGTTTCCGAATTGGGCAGGCCTTTTGTAGATGCATTTCCGGACTCTGGCACGTTTGGCGGCCTTTCGAGTTTCGGTTCTTGCCACATGTAAATTTCTACCTCCACGATTCCTGTAATTGTCAGCAACAGCTCCAACAACACATGCAGCTGCTTGCTGCGGGTAAGTTCTGGACATAGAAGTATGCCCGCCAGCAATCCGACGTTGGAAAGAATGGGCTTGCTCCTCTTTCAAACTGGCAGGTCTGAAGTTGCGAAGGAACTCCTTTGCAAGTTTGAAATAAGCCTCTGCACGTTGCGGTTCTCGGAGTGTTTGGAGCTTTCTCTGCACTGGCTTGGCCCAAAATGGGTCCAAGCAACAAGATTCCTGTGATACCAAGTCAGCAACACATTCTTCAAACTTGCTTTGCATTGCAGAAGGAAGTGATTGGAAATCATCGTAGCGATCCACCCAGCACACATTGAAAGGAGGCACCAGGAATTTGCACGAGAGTCTCCATTTCACCTGGGCAACATTGAGCAGCCTCTCCTCAGCAAGTTTTTCATAGAGTTTGCTTTTGGGCTCTGGTGGAGGCCAAAAGGCTGAAGCTACATGGAAGATTTCCCCCTTCCAAAGCTGATCAACTGCTCTGTTTGCAGCTCGGGAAACATCTGCAAAGATGTAGTCGGGGCCTCGCTGGACTTCCACCAATGGGCCCTTGAAGAAAGCCCGCATTCTTGCTCTTTTCTCCTGTTTGGAATCTTTCCTGTTGCTCTTCTCCTTTTTGTCTTCTTTGCGTTCATGCATTGCGAAACACAAACGTACCATTGGGCCAATGACACTGGCCAAGGTCAAAGTGCACAGGAGCTGAAATCTCGTCATGGCATTCTGGAGAAACTTCTTGGATTTTGACTTCCGGGTGTTGTTCAATCGACGAAAGTACTCTGCATCTTCAAGGCCGGCATCTCCTTCTCCTTCTTCAGCTACCCCGCCAGGACGAGCTGGGTCATCCTAGTTCAATTCACAGGAAACGCAAATTGGCTGCCAATATTGACTACAACTTGTAGCACTTAAGGTTTAGCGTAAGGCCAATCCATTTGTCATAAGACCCAAAACAAAACCAATCGTCGATCGCACGTGCCCCTGGAATACATAAACACTTCGCAGGAAAGTGCCTAATATCACATCAACTGAGTATCAATTATTACAGTATTATTAATCATTACTAATTAATTACTGTATTACTATTGAAAAAACAAGTTATCTTTTATATTCCAAACAGTGTCTAGAGTCTAGAGTCTATACACAGTTTTCATTCAACTAGGTTTTGGCAAACCGCATTCATTCATATCAAACGGGTTCCATCAAAACTGAAATTTTATTGAGCAGTTCATCTAACTATCATATCATGAATCATTCATATTTATATTATTGTTAATATTATATCACATGTCACATATATCATATATCATATATCATCATTCATATATCATATCTAAAAAAAACCTTTTCTTCGCACATCGTTAGGGCATGCCATGTCTAACGTCACGTTATTGTGCAGGAGGTTGTGCAGTAAAACTAAAGTGGTTCAGCCTGGGTATTCCGAATTAAACCGTCGTGAATGCATCTATACAGTACACGAGATACTGAATAGTGAAGACTGCACCATCCCTTGAGCAATTCCCCATTTACCCAGTTCACTCCTGTTGATGTAGCACGTCCGATTCACAAAAGACTCTGCAACCCACGTTGTGGAGCACAAGGAATCCAGTCCAGCTGATCAAAGCTGGAAGAATCATCTGCCAGCGACTTGGTTGGTACACATTGTTTGCATCTAGCCAATACACATTGTGGAGCAACGCCTTCGCCTTGGGATGTATTTGGTTGCCAGTGAAAACATTTTTCTACCAAGCAAAAATCAATCGATCCGAATGATGATATCATGTAATCATGTAATCATTATCATTGAGCATTTCAGCATTTCATATCATTGAGCTTGCTGATGTTTATTCTATGAGTCTATGAGAATCTGTTTTGAATCAAATCAAATATCAGATATCTTATCTTTGTATCCGAATCAGTATCTCATCTCAGATGAATATCAAATCTCAAATCATTTCAATCGTTTCATTCAATGTTTCAATTGACTGATGAAACACAGATTTGTAAGGACAAACCAAAGTCCGGCTTCGAGAACCAAAAGCAGTTGAAAGTGGGGGACTGGGGAACCATCATTGCTTTCAAAAGGAAAAACACAACTCAAGTAAATCCAGTCTATAGTCTGTACTGTCTATTGTAGAATCTATAGTCCAGTCTATAGTCTATCGTCTAGAGTCCTGCTTAATTACAAAATTTGTAGTTTGGCTTTAGTCTGGCTAATGTCGCAGGCCCCAACTCCAATATTCAGAAACAAGGCACACGAGAGAGGGAATGTGACTCGTTTCGGCAACAATCCGGGCCAGAACAGTAGTGAACCAAGGGCCCCTCGTCGTAGATGTCTCCGTTAAAAAACTGAAACAACTGCACGAGTTGCAACTGCTTCATCGAAGATGCTTCCTCAAAGTCCCACCAGCCCGTCAACAACCGGAGCAACTCATGCCGAAATTGAGGTGAGCATCGCTCCTTGCCAGAATCTGGGGCCCCACCAATTTCCGAGAGCACTGCATTTCCTAGAGCACACCAAATAACCTATAAGCCTAGCCTATAAGCCTACCTATATAATTTACAATAGCCAGTATTGTAAAAAAAAATAGCCTTAACTCCTACAACTAATATTATATAATGACCCATGACTGTGAATACGCAGTAGGAATTGAGAAAGAGCTGTCGCTGAAGCAACCCACACTGAGATGTGGCCCATTCTTGTACATCATAAATGCCCCTATGTCGCTACCTGTTCCGTACCCCCACATGGCGCACGCTGTCTCTGTCTAGACTCTAGACTATAATAATTAATGAAATTGAGAAATTTACTTTACTATATTTTATCGTGGCTACAGTTTGGTCACAGTCCCAACCCACCAGAAGCCACCAAGATTCTACATTCAGAGGCGGGCTCCCAGCTCTGAAAGAAAATTTCTGATGCAGCAGCTTTTGCATGACATCCCATGTTTTGCGGCGCAGCACTGAATGCTGGTTCAAACGCGTGATGCTAAAGAGCGGAGCTGAAACCATTTGACGCTCGAGGTTGAGAGTCTTAGCTAGGACAAAACGGACAGGTTGGAACTTAGAGGGCCAAGCCGTATTGATACTGACTGTAGTTTCCAGTCTTTTAGTTTCTCAGTGTTTTATCGTACTGAGACTGAAACAGTATTGTGTATATTCTGGACTTGCTTTAGAAGGGTCCAATGGTTTCAAATCCCCTAGCTGAAACAGTAAAAAAATTCATACCATTCCTACCATTCCCCTTAACCTGTCAGTGTCTAGTTGCCAATATTCTTGCCAGCTGGTGCAAGCAGCACGGGTAGTACCAGGAAGTTGTGAAAATGTTGTAGTGCTCACCAATTTTCTGGAGAAACGCCATGAGCTTCCAATTAAGTTTCACGTTGGCACTTGCAGAGTCCGCGACAATTCCAAAGTGAAGTCTAGAGAACTTGGAAGCTATTGATTGCAACCACCCTTCTAGACTCAACTCATTGAACAAATGCTTCTCCAACCCCAGAAGCAAACCAGCCAATATCTGTTTTGAAGTTGTTCTTTCTAATTGAAGTGGGGGAATGACGAACGGGTTTGCATCCTCGGATTTCCCAGTCTCCCATGCCACGGATCCGGTGCACACCATGGTGTGGGCAACCTCGTGCTGTCCTGAGAAGCGCTCTGCTCTCTGCCTGTAGCCAGTCTTCATATCCCTGAGTCCGGAATTTCAAGCACAAACACAAAGCTTGCACTGGATGGCTGGGAATGGGACAGAATTCACTATGTTGGAAATGCTTTATTCATTGCCCATCTGGAAAATCACGGCTGTTATTGGTAAACCAACTCCTCATTCCTAACTTTGGATCTCAAAAACAAACTACGGACTCCACTATGGAACAAAACGTCATAGACTCAGACGTGACATAGATTCATTGATCGACTCATACATAAGTCATAGGAGTCATACAGTCATAAGTTGAAGTAGGTAGCAGCTAGTCAGTAGTAGTGTCAGTGGCCAGTACCATTCCTTGAATAAAAAAATCCTATTGGGAGGGAGGCATTTGACCGGACATCACCACAAGGACTGCTAATTGACGCCTGATCTGCAACCTAAGTTATCTAAACACCTGAAGCCTGGAACTGTGAAAGTGAGGACCTCTTCGGACTCTCCAAAAAATCCTATAGAATCCTGCCCCTATGTCTATGTCTATTTTTCAAAAACAAGATGATGATGATGATACAATGATACAGATCACAAATCACAACAATAATACTGACAGATATTTTCTTTAGAGCGAGAAAATTCACCCAGCAAAGATTCCTACCGTAATACCCCACAAGAAACGGACATCTAGTGAGTTCCCCTACTTGAGTGAACCTGACATTACCTGCCAGTCTGTACCTACTGATTATCTATCAGCATTGCATCCTCAAAAACGATCATTCTTGAGTCAACAAAAAGCAACGACAATGGATAATGGTTTGCACAATGGCAATACAAAAAACATTCACCTGCCTTGAAACACAGTCCCGAAAATTGGTCACTAACTTGGGCAAACAGCCTGTAGCCTTGTGATGACCAAGCCAAGGTGACCCTAATGTTTCTACTAAGATGAAGGTGGAGTAAACAAGATGCAGGGACACACATGGACTGATTAAAAAACAAGTTGGTCCAACGGCCCAACACCAAAGACAAAACCAGCATTACCAAATGGAGGAGGGGTGCTCTATCATTCCACTGGGTTGAGGTTGTACGGGAGGGGCATCATTATCCGCTTGTGCTTCATCTTCGCCTAAATTGACATCATCAACCACTGCCTGTTGAAGGCGATGTTGTCTTTGATGTTTCTGCTTGGTTTCATCAAACCCCAGAGAGACAGACAAGGAGTTCTCATCCCTTGGCCCTTCCAGCGCAGCATGCGACATCTCGAATGACCTGAAGCAGTGCATCAGTTTCGGTTTGAGGACTTCAAAAAAAACAGAAAGTTCAAAAGAAACTATTTCCAACAATATGTCACGTCACTGTCACAATGATGTCTTTCAGAATCCAGTTTGAGATGTTGAGATGAGATAATGCTATGGTCACTGGTATTTGTATCTGTACCTGCGTGTGTTTGCATTATCTAAGATTACGGATTACGGATTATGTCTGTTAGGATATTGACACTGATCATACTTCTTCGTGATGAATTGATAATCTGAAAAAAATGAAATAATTGAAATAATTATTAATGAAATGTTGAAATAAATCAGATTTAGATTTATGATTTATTGATTATAAATTCAAAACTAGAAATCTTGTCTCAAATCCCCAGGAATTGCTTGATTAGATCAGATCTATTTGATTCTTTTCCAATACAATACAGCACTGACACAGGCTTATAATTCAGAGCACAATACTGATACTGAAATTAAAACACGTGTACTGTATGACTCTATGACTCTATGACTGTATGACTGTATGACTGTAGTGGCTCCTATAAAAAAATACACCGGCTGGACCCTAGCCTGGACTGAGCTTTTAAGTAAGCTGCAGCTACGTAGACCTTCGCCCTGGCAGATACGTGGCCACTGCTAGAGGCCGTGCTCACAAAAGCTGACGCTGACTCATGAAGGCGGCTGAAGGCGCTTGAAAGAAAGGCGCTCGTCTTCATTTTGCCGCCTCAGCAAGACGTGGGCCATTGATGCCATTGATTTGAAGAAATTCATTTAGAATCTCAAAGTGCCATTCAAGACTTGTTTGTGACCATCTGTAAACCTAGGTGGGATACGGGACATGAAAACCAGGCATTCAGAACTTACAGACCAGAAAATGGCAGCTCATTGGGTCACCCAAAGAAAGGTTCAAAAGAGAATTCATTAGCCTCTCCAGCCGCTAAGGGTTGATGATGCTGCCCTTCCGAGGCTTGTCATTACTATCCTTGGAAAATCTCTTCAGTTGGCTAAAGTCTTTCAAGTAAACAGTTTCAAGACACTTCGTGGTAATGAAAGATTATTTACAATGTGTATTACAAGAACTGAGCTACCATCCCAAAAAGAGATCAGTCATAGAAACTAGACAACAGTACAGTAAAGTACAGTACTGAAACATTCAATGTATCAAACAAATTTTGACATTGATATGGCTTGGCATTCACTGGCTCATTGAAACTGATCACAATGATGACCTGACATGGCAACATGTAAAATGCCACAGAACACCAAAAACACGTGCTGTGTGGGCCCATTTTGTTGTGGTAGACACATGGGAACATATCATGGGCCAACAAATGGAACCATGGGTGTTCAGAATGTGGAAGCAAACATTTTTGCCATGGCAGCAACAGGTCAATGTCCCCAATACAGCCAATACAAATACATCAGAACCAATGAGGACATGTAAGATTTGCAACAGTTATCCGAGTGTGCTTTTCCAACACTATGTCAGACTAAGCCACTAGTCACTCACAATGTCTCTGACTCGTGACTCACAAAAACATTTATTGGCCATCCTGTATCTGATTTTTTTTAACAAAAAGAGAAATAAAAACAAATAGTACTTGAATAACAGTTTTCATTGTCAACTAAATATTGTCCATTGCCACTTTCAGTGACTATCCATGGTTAAAGAAAAGTGATTGATTTGAATTATCTGTCAATAATTTGATAACTCATGGTTTGTTTTACAGAAATTGGCAATCTCAGGGCAATCTCACCATGACAAGTTGCTGAATTCTCAAAGAAAGTTCCAAAACATGAATGAATGATATGATAAATTTGACTTTTGAATGATTGCATGGTAGAAGTGAAATCAAATGATACTGAAAATAACTTACAAAGAACAGTAATTACTATTTCAATTTCCATGAACAGTGTGGTGGAGCAAACAGTGTTTCTTGGCCAAGTCTCTGGCATCCAGTCTGTCCACTGATTCCAGGACATCTGCAGCACTTTGATCTGCAAGCCTTTCCTCAGCCCCCAGGAGACAGCCCCTCTAACAATGAATTTTCTGGTGCTTTCTTTACCTTAACTACCCTGCCCAAAAAAGGCACATCACATCACATCATCATTATGCACAGTGCAGAATTCACTTTGCCACTTGCCAAAACATAAATTCCAACCCAGTTTCAGCATTGTCGTTCCTTCTCCAATTTGCACTGATCCTTCCTTTGGAGTCACGCTCCATGCTTACCACCAAAAGCCAAAATGGCTACCAGCTCATGCCAGGTTTGGCAAGGACCCCAGGACCCAAGGTTCCAAACAATGTGTTTTGGTGGGATTTAGGCATTTTGAAGATAAAGTGAACCTCTCCTGCTGGCACCCTTCCCAGCATTACAAATGAAAACTTGGAATTCTGGGGGAAAACATTTGAATGATTGATTCAAAGATACAGGGCCTGATTTTTGGCAATGTTCTGGTGACTGTTTATTTTGTTTGGAAATGTTTCTGATAATGTTTTGGACCAATGGACTTTTGGATCTTGACTTTATTTCCAGGCAGTGGCCTTTTCCAAACTGGTTTCCAGTCCAAAGTGTGGAATAAATCAAGTGGTGAAAACATGGATCAATTCAGAATATCAAGAAATGGTATGGAAATGTACAGGAAATTTCTTGGGGTGGTGGTTGTTCGTGGTGTGAATTTGATGGATAAGTTATAGCCCCAAATTCGTCCCCACACATCCGGAATTTGCCAATCTGCCAAATGCAATTCTAGTTGGAGGCTGGGAAATCATTAGTGAAAGTCAATTGCATTCTGTGGTGACCCTAGGGGCCATGTAGTTACGTAAGAAACCTATTTTGCGACTTATGTTTCCCCCTTTTTTTCCCCGGGTGCAACCGTAGGTTCAACGGCCAAGCTGGCAAAGTTGGAAAACTCGTTGCTTGGGAGACGATTGCAACCACCCACCCCAAACAAAAATCACACAGCCTCATGACTCATGGCAAAAAAATCCCCAAACGGCCTTTTTATTGCCATTTGTTTCCTATCGTTGATGGTTGATGATTGTTGATTTCGCATCGTTGATGGTAGGAAACTCACCTTTTATTCGGTTTTTTCAACCATCAACGATAGGAAATCAACAATCGAGTGTTGCATTATGCATAGAAATCGGATCG
>OMLO01003190.1_pt1 | contig 13516 bp, 5 predicted proteins | sample 1674811 | NCBI WGS metagenome assembly OMLO01 (sample SAMN06265003, study PRJEB25207) | coral metagenome | isolation source: Coral host | place: Mexico:La Bocana,Puerto Morelos, Mexico | collected 2008-11-13
TGGATAGCTAATCATCTGATGCATGGCTCATCTAAGTTGTGGGGCTAACCTAAATGATGCCAGTGAGGTGAATTCTACCATAACATTTCATGGTGGAGAGCTAATCATCTGATGCATGGCTCAACTAAGTTTTGGGGCTAAGCTAAATGTAAGGATGGGTTAGCTAATTAAGAATGTGCTTCAGGCTGGGAAAGTTTTGTGTCACTTTGCATTTCAAAACCACTTATATCAATTTATTTAGCACCAAACAAGTTAAAACAATCAATCAAAGAAGGGGGATTAAACCAATGATCAGTTCAGTCACTCAGAGTTTTACTTTTTTATGTCCTGGTTTTCAATTTGTTGTTTGTATTATTTATCTCCAAGAAAATATTAGATTCTCTATTTAAGAAATACCGGTACATGTAATATTAGTCAATGAAATAAAATTACTCTTTTAACACATCTCCCTATGATCACTAAGATGAAACAAAATGGATTGAAATCTACCAATCAAGTCATATATGTCATCTCAGCTGAAGTTAAACTTCTGTTTCATGAGAGGTCTCCTTCAATTATTTACAGTAGCAAAATATGAAACCAGTGATTGAGCACTATTAACATAAACCCATTGATGCCTGTGCTGCTGTAACTGCCCATGATGATTGTTGGCCTTTGCTCTACCTTTGACCAAAATTGGCTCACAAGGTCTGTCAGAGGAGGAGATCTTTCCAATGATACCCAGATCAGGGATTGGGTCAATTGAGCCTAAACCATGCACAAAAAGGTTAGAAATTTGAGTGAAAAACTCAACATTTTTCTCTACACCTGGCAACTGTGGTAAGAATTTCTCATCTTGATGGTGCTTTCAGAAGAATGCTTGAACTTAAAGCAAGCAGTAAAAACAAAAACAGGAAAATTGAAAAAAAAATTTTAAAAAATGCCTAAAGGCATGGGGCACATTCTCATAATGTTTACTTCTGTGCATGCCCGAGCAGAAATGTCATAAAATGGCATACGGTCTTGTTACAAATGCCTTTTTGAGAAGAATGGAGCTAATGCAGCTTATATCTAGGCCAAAAACGTCCAAGAAATACATTTTTTCAAAAAATCTCCAGGTGTTAATGGTTAAAAGATGTAGAAATTATTTTATATAACACTATAGTAAGCACACCAATAATGAGGGCATGATAATAGGCAAGCACAAAGTCATTTTTTATTAGTACGAAATTCACATTCATCTTTGAGTTATTTGTTGTTGATGTTTATCGTCAATATCTCACAAACATATTACAGTAATAGTTAAACCAAAATTAAAAGATGCTGTACAACTTTATACTCCATAAATATTTAACATAATCAAAGTGTACAAACAGTTGAATAACAACCAAAAGTTAGGGTGAAATGTAAAAATCAAAATGCAATTATCAAGAAGAAATGTTCGGGTGATGACCTAATTAAAAGATTTTAGACAGTAAAAACTTTAGCTTGTCGTGAGTTGTGATATTCTAAAAAGTTAAGGCCCTGACAAAGCATACAGTGGCAAAAAAGAGACACTGGGATCCTGTTTATACATTAATTTCATTTATTTACTATATTAATCTTGTTTGTGTGAAGGATGACAAAAATAAAACAGTCCGTTGACTAATGCACATTATTCAACAAAGCTCAGAAATGACACCTCTTTTGTTGTTTAAAGAGGAAACCAGAAATTAAAATTAATTATTACTGAAGCCTAGTCTGCAAACACATGGACTCCCAGCTTGTTTCAAGCTGCTAAAAAAATACCTGTTTTTTGGTGGCATGAAACAAAAGCCAGAAATCTGTCTGTGCTCACAGGTTACTGGAAGCCCATATTTATAACAAAAATACTGCATGTCAAACAAATACAAAAATACAGCTGTTGTAGTACTTGCATGCCAACAGATAAAGGATTCCATTGAACATACTGGTAGTCGGTAATTTAGTACGCACAAAACAAGATCGGATACCTGCTAAGATAATTGACAGCAACTTGTAAATCAATCATAGGCCTTAGATGAACCTAATCTTAAGATTTGGAATGTTCTAAAAAAGGTACAGTGAAAGATCAGATACCACATAATTTCTTGTCCTGCTGTTTCTTGGCTACCTTGGACACCATTTGATTTGCTATATAAAGTTTAAGGACTGTTATTTCGTTTTACTTTGCCATTACATAATCGATAGAATACTGCCTACTACTAATTATTGATCATTGATTCTTTATGTACATTTTCATTGACACTGACAACTCCTATTACAAGTGATAGTTACTTGTGCCATTACTGAAGGATAATTTACAAAAACTGATACATACATACAAGAGTGTGCCTATTTCAAAGAAAACAGCCACAATTAAACATCTATTGCTAATGCATGCTATTGTCAGTGGTCTAAAATTCCAGAAAGTTTGAATTTTTCCCCTGGGGAATGAATGAAACAAATTTTTGATCCATGTTTCGAGATACAAGATATGCTTAACAGAATTTGAATAATATTATGTGAATTTTCTTAAAACCCAGCAACCATCTGTGGGACTGATTCTTATGAAAGCTTTTGAAGACACCATCAAAATAAATTACGATACTTAAAATTTGAAGCTCAGCACTCATTGCCAACTTGGTTTCAGTCTTCTACTTATAAAATTCTTTTTATATTCAAGGCAAGATCTACAGGAAAATTCTTAGAAACTGTGCAATGGCAAAGTTACAACTGCTGAATCTGGGTTTAAACCTTGCAGACACCCTTCTATTTATTTCACTATTATGAACACCAACTATTAAGAACAGGAGTTTCACCCCTGGCTAAAACTACAAAGAAATGTATGGAAACAACTCTCTCAAATATGGAATCCCACTTTTAAGAATTATTCTTCGCTTATTAAGACAGACAACTTGGAAGTATTGAATGACTTAATATTATTCTGTACCCTTGGAATGTTTAGTAGTTTGTGCACTATTGTGGCCTATATTAGATGATATATGTGTCAAAGTAGACATGTACAACAATTAAAAGGAACCGGAAATCTTGGTTGTGAGAGTGGCAAGGGTGTATGCTATAACACAAGTTGACTGCAGTTAGAATAATGTTAGTATGACCATAACTGATAAATCAGTAAGTACATTTTTAAATTGCAAGAAATGTTTGTCAAAAAAATTGTATATCTCCATCTAAAAGATGTAATTTCACTACTCTGGAAGCTTTGGAGAGACAGATCAACCAGCTGTGATTATTTGATGGCTGCCACTGGAAATCATTACCTAATCATTTAGCTCACTTGTTGAAAGCTGGTATTCAGTCTTTCAGAGTTTACAGAGTGGCAAATTATTAGTAACAGTTACAACTGTCCATTTACTTCATGTCTTCCTTGCAGCAAGGTAAACTGCCATTGTTCCTAACATAAGCACAATTCCAACTGTGTACCAGCTGGGTTCTGACAGCCGGAAATCTAGCACAGCTCTCTGTGGAGAAAAGATATCAGAATAAGAAAAAATATACCCCATTCCAAGAAGCAGTCACATATATAATCATTTTCATTCATCTGAATGACAATCTGTGGGCAATTTAAGAATATCTTTTTTGTCTTAAAAAAGTGAAGACACCTTAACAGTACTTTGTTCTCTTGGACCAAGAGTGTGAACAAAAGGTGTAGAAGTCCACAGATCACTTCTTGAGTGCCTTATAACAGAGCAAAACAAGCACTTAGGATCTTTTATAAGCATGTTTAATAAAATGCCAGCTTCAAAACTTTAGGACTACATTTGGTTCTTTCAAGTGGGTGCATTGGCTCCCCATAAAATTAACCACTGAAGCTAACTCTTCTCATTTATCTTATTTACTTGTATTTACCAATGTTCTCCACTACCACACTTCCTCTGATAACACAACTCTCCTCTTCACAAAAACCCAAGCCTTACTGCATTATCCTCTATTCTCATCTTACAGAGGGACTAGTTTGAACTTTCTGAATTCTATACTGCAGGCAGTTGATGACACCTGGTGCAAATGTTGAACTGTACATGTGCCAAGCCTACTTCCCATTTGATTCACCTCAAAGTTTTAGGGTTGATTTACATATCAATATTAATTGGTAATTTGACACAATCTTGAGGTAAACAGAGTATTTAAACCATGTATGCATAATGTAAGTGTTGTAGTTAAAATTGAATTCAGGTAAAAAATAATTTAAACCTAGTGGGATTCTCCAATTCCTTTGTCTTCTAACCCTAATTATTCATAAGTAGGATTAAGAGATGAAGGAATTTAATTTTTACCCAAATTTAATTTTTAACTAAAACATATGCATTACATTTGGCATGTCATAAATGGGGTTTTCTTTGATGTAAGAAGCTGTAAAATTTTTCGTTGTTTTGTAGCTATTGTTAGGGTTAGGGTCTATTACTTTGTTTTACATCACTGGTGAGTGTAACATGTTCTCACAATGAGGATGAGCCCATAAATGTCTGCTCATGCAACTAAATGTTTATAATTGTAAATGTCCCAGAGACTTGCTGATTTCATGTACAGACCACACCTCCTAATTTGAATGTGAAAACTCACGGAGTCTTTATAAAATGTCTGAGCCAATCAGGTCCTTAACTTTCTGGACATTCCCACTTGAACTTTCTCTTTAACAGTAAAAATGTAAAACTTTAAAAGATCATGAAAAGGTTATCATCTTATAAATTATAGAGTTAAGAAAAACACTAGTTAAAAGTACAATATGTACAGAGAGAATGTTAAATGGCTGTACTTTTCCCTTCTGTGTTAATCCCTTGCAAACTATTCATTATATTAAACTAAAATTTTGTATCACTTTGTTTTTTTATCTTTACACCTGGTTCTACTTCCTTAACATTGTTTTCACCATCATCAAGTCCATTTAATGTAAGAGCACATGCTCTCATCTGTCAGGTTTCAACTTGGACTAACTGATATCAATGTACATCCATGTGAAGTATAAATAAAATTAACATTCAAATACCAGCACGCTTTTTCACTCTGAGTTACGGTATACACCTGAAGTGTAATGGAAAACGTACCCATACTTAGAAGTGTGACATTGTAAAGTGACAAAATACATGAAAGTCAGTCAAACAAACAACTTACTTTCTCATTGTGAATTGTCTAAGAAATTATTTGTCTAAGAAATTACTCTTACTAGACAAATCAGCGCAGAATGGCGGCGAAAAACATGAAGTATCCAACAGAATGTTTCATTAATTAATTCAAACAAAGGAAGAATTTAATAAAGAATCTGCGGTAGACTTAGCAAAAGTCACAAGTTATTTTTTTTTAAACAACCCTCAACAGCTCAATATCAAGGAAATGCGTAATTAAACTTGAGCTTATGTGAGAAACTTTCTTACCCATCCACCGTGCTGAGCAATCCAGCGAGCGATTCTCTCGTTGAAGATAAAATCCACCACAAATCGAATGATTCTCCGTAGAAAATTCCCACTGAATCCTTTGCGTATGACAGTCACGGCTATTTCGTAGCCGAAACAAAGTAAAGCTACTACTCTTCCCCAGTTAATTCCTGAACGAAACAACCTTCGAGCCACTGCGGCAAACGTCTCGTACGCTGTTGCAGGTGTAAGGCTTAATGAATCGATCATATCCTTGAATTGGTCTTTGTATTTAGCATCTATTTCATCACCTATCTCTCCTAAGCGTCTACCAATAATAGGAACATGCTGGGAAAATGGATGAACATCATTACACGACCGAAGTTCTTCCAATGCGTCTGGACGTGCGCTTGCAGAAGGACTGTTCATTTCACCCAGTTCTTCGCCTCTTTGCGTCTCATCTTGGAAACGTAAGAACATAAAATGTCGGAAAACCCCTTCGGTATCTCGCACGACCGCTATTTCATCTTCTTGAGGTTGAATTTCCTGATTATTTCTGCTCGACTCGTCACCACCTGAAGCCATTTTTCCAAAACCACTATTCACGAAACCATTGAGCCGACAATATAACAGTCCAGCGGAAGCTTTTTTAAGGAACCCGCTTTCCTGCATCCCGCTCGTCCCGCTCTTCGTGGCAGAAGCTTCGACCAGCACTCCTTTAAAAAATAATTGTATATGTTTTTAAAGAGTTGAATCCTAGATTCACGGCTTTAACCACGTGAATCACCCGCAGGCTCAAGTAGGGGGATGGGTGTTTGCGGCCACAAAGAGTTTAATTTTTATTATTTGGTATCGAGTTTGGTTATTTTGATCTAAAATACGGTATGGTTTTTGTCCCGGGATGACTTTAAATTTTTTAAATTTAACCCCTAAAAGAGACTTAATAATAATAATAATGATAATAATAATAATAATAATAATAATAATAATAATAATAATAATAATAATAACAATTAACTTTATTTTTGGAGGGTGACCGTGACTTAACAGTAAGCACTGATGAACTCGTGGCCCTCTAAACAAATTCAAAATAAACGTAAATATACATATAAAAGTGAAGGAATAAAAACTAATGTACAAGTGATTTAAAATGTAATGTATCTAACAATTAATACAATATATATAAATATGTAGAAAGAATAACCTAGGTAAAATGATGAATATGGTTATAGGACTTAAAAAAATACTTATATAAAGACTTGTTCAGAATTTCTAAACTAGAGCTACTCTTGATTTCATTGAGAAGTGAATTCCAAAACCTAGTGGCTGATACTTGAAAAGTCCTAGCAACATCTGATTCTCTTTTATACTTCGGACAAATCAAATTCAAAGACCCATATCTACTTCGTCTTTCACTAGAACGTATATATAATATGTTTTTCAGTTTCTTGTATCCTAAACTGAGACCAATCTGGGCGTAGCTGAAGATTATGCAGACCCCTAAAAGAGACCAGTTTCGTCGAGTTTAGTATTACACTCTTGTAAAACAATAGACAAAGACATTTTGCTACAGTGGACTTTAGATATTAATGGTATGGAAAACTTTGTTTATATGAATTGAGAAAAATATAAAGAATCAAAATTCTTTCGGTTTTGTTATTTCTTCACGTGCAACCGTTAACGAGACCTTGACGGCTAAAAATAATGACATTTTGCCCAGAACACCTTAAGCGAGACCAAACTCGAAAATTTACATCCCCAAGCGAGACGACGAGCATCCCCGTCCAATCCATATGGGAGTCCCCCCTCCGGGGTTTTGTACTCTAGTCTTGAATTGGGTATGATTTTTAAAAGAAGCTATCCCACCTAATGAAAACATGTAGACACAGTCGTTGACATTGCTCTGAAAATTTTAAAGAGAAACAATCTAGCCCAGGCCAGCTCTGAAATAGGGAATCGAATTTTTGTCAAATATGGTAGGGATAAGGGTCTTATGGAGCGGGTCACACACTCCCAGCCAATTTTTCTGGGGGTACCCCACCGGCCCAGAGGGCCAGTCACTCTGAAAACCTCGAAAGTCGAGTCTCTTCGTCAGTTAATTCTTTCATGGGTCCCTTTTTCCCGGTTGTTCTTTCATGCTGATCCCTATACAAAAAGAAGAGAATAGAAAAGACCGGGGAAACGCAATCGCTTTTATTGACCTGTGTTCGGCGGTCAGTTATCAAACTGCTTAAAAAAAGAAATTATCTACACTAAACAGGAAAGTCTTTCTCTTAAATGGGGATACACTTCGTTTTAAAAGACAGCTATTTTTTAGAATTAATAGCTTGTTTCATTAGTTTACACTGACAAGTTTGAGCGTTTGTGTCACTCTGCGCGCCAGTGAAACACTACAATTGCCACCTGCACGTTATCGCGCACATTATTGCAAAAACCGTTGAGAAATGTTTGCCGTTAACATATTGAATTCATTGATGTCATTACTTAAATATTCTTGGCTGGAAACGGCGGCCAGGTATACAGACAACACATCATTGCTTATGTCTTCACGTTCAAAGAACTCGACGGGGACTTACAGAAATTCCAAAATATTTTTCTTCTTCGTTAATTACGAGGGTTCATATTGCTTAAGACAGCGATTAGACTCTCGTGGCTTAATTGGCTCAAAAACAAAAGACAGGAGATCGCCTTCAACGTATTTCCAATTCTATGAGTCCAGGGTTTCCGTCAGTTATCATAAATTCATGAGCTTACCGGCTTCACCATAGATACGGCTGGTCTACAAGAAGTTACACTCAGATAACAACACGCTCGCAGTGTTAAACATATATATCATCGGAACGTGTTAGTATAAATGTCCGTGTACCGTAAAAGCAGGTTGCCTGATGATCTAATGAAAATGTCAGCGACAAAGAAACAAGTCCGTTTCAGCGATGGGAGAAGTACTTCTTTAAGTGAAACTTTAACTTCGAAGAAAATACAAACACCGCATTCTGAAGCGGGTTCAAATTACAAGGAAAAGAAGAAAAAGAAAAAGACGCAACTACAGATACTTAAAGCAGAGAAGACAAAGCTTAAAAGGGACTTGAAGGATACCAGAAAGGGAATTTTGGAAGACAATGAGCGAAAAGCAAGTCCGGATTACACTCCGTATGAAAATCGACAGAGACTCGCGAGGACAACAAGCGACAACCTTTCCAAACTTCAACAGCTAGAGAGCAAAATTACAACGAAGGAAAAAGTAAATAAACTGAGAATTCAGAGGAGACTTCACACCAAACTAAAGAAAAAATCTATTAGGGCTGATAAGCAGCACAATCGACTTATCAAAATGACTTCCACGATGGAAAGGATGAAATTGGGTGAAGAAGAATTACGGGCTGAAATAGCGCGAGAACTGAGAGAGAGCGAAGAAAATTTGCCAGCAGAAGAACCAACAATTCATTTGCCTCGCATAAACATGATACGGGCAAATTCAGCAGACTGGGTGAAGCTTTCCTCGAGCAAAAGAGAAGCATCGACGTCTGACTGTGGCATAGAAGATTACCAAGAAGACTCCCGGCCCGCTTCTGTGTTGAGTGAATCTGCAATGCAGCTGAGCCCCATTGAAAAGAGTATAGTGGCAGACAAACTCTCTTATAAATATGACATGACAAGGGAACTAAGAAACACCATTCATGAACACATGATCTCTCGCTCTTACAGTTTCTCTTACTTCAACATAATACCTCCGTACAAGCGGAGAAAGCCGAAACCACAGAAAACCAAACAAGCTTTTAATCGCATGGTTTACGAGGACAAAATAGGAGTTGTTGCTTTTAGCAAGCTGTATCCAAAAAGAACTGTCTTAAGCACTTAAAAGTGGAGGTTGGATTCGTCTGAGACAATTTTCACACCAAATTGCTCCAATAACATTTGTTTCACAGCAAAGTTTATATCGTTTGCAATGACTGAATAATGTTAAATGTAATGATCTCTGGACGTTTGAGGCGTTTTTGTCACTTTCTTGTTACATTTTATAATAAGGAAAGTGGTAATTTGTCTTATTGCAAGAATAATCAAACATAAACATTTTTCTTTAATAATCTGTAAAGGATAAAAAAAATGAAAGCGGCCATAAAAGGCGGAGAAAGGTTTTGTTATAAATATATTGTTTGCAACTAAGCAACCCAATGACTGCTGGCCTTGAACACTTTGCTATTAGGTCACCAGCTGATTCTGGTTCCTAATGATAATTGAATTTCAATGTAGTGGCGGCTTTGCCAAAGTTTACATGTTGAAACATACTAATAGGTTCCTAATAGAAATAAAAGTGTTTCTTTATCTTATCACGTTCCCTTTCAGTAACAACCAAGCTCTGAACAACCAAAAAGTAGGCATTTTTTTTCTAAAATTCTCCAAAACGAGACCTCTCTGATATTAGTTGATTATTTTAGCTGCTATCTAAAGCAAAAAATTAAAATAATGTGGGAAAATATTTTTTCAAGAAAGAGTGAACGAAAGACGAAAATTTTTCAGTGTCATTATTGGGTCTACTCCGTGTGGGTCCGGCAATTTAGTTGTGCAAACACTTTTGGGTATGGTTGCTACTGCCCCTGGGTCTCCAAGGATCAGTAAAGGTCTAAACCAACCAGCGCAAGGGTTTAACCCTTATAAAGCGCGGTGAATGGAGAGTTCAGGGACTGGATTACTAAACGTGTGGAGCTACAAGGCTCTGATGGCGCTTAAGCCCTGTGTAAGCTCATGTTCTGTTCAAACCGTTTATCTTATAGCTCAAAACTGCCCTCCAGATTGGCTTTACTATATACTTTAATTTTTTAATTTTTTAAGTCAAAGGATCCCGACTGTTAGCGTTGGGGACCAAAACAGTATTATGTGGAGAATTGAGGAATGTTTAGGGAATGGGTACTAGTAGACCCCAAAGGACACTGGGATATCCACATGTAGTGTCTGTCATCCATATTTTGCCTTCGCTTCCGTATTTTTCTCTTGCAAACTTTTTTATTTCTTTATTTCTGGCCTAACTAACCTTGGAATGGACATGACGTCGATGAATAACGGTGGAACGATTCCCATGCGAGATGCAGATGCAATCAAGCTGTTTATAGGGCAGGTCCCAAAAACGTGGGATGACAAAGACCTCAGGCCCTATTTCGAAAGCTACGGACAAATTCACGAGCTGACGGTTTTGCGAGACAGATTGACGAGGAGTCACAAAGGTAATTTCAGAAGCATAATCCTTGCCGGATTTTTTCAGCAGTCTAATGTTTTGCCGTATTTTTAGGCTGTGCATTTCTTACTTTCTGCTCACGCGAAGCAGCTCTCTCGGCTCAAAAGGACTTACACGAGAAGAAAACCCTACCAGGGGTAAGTTGTTAATTTATGGTAAAGTTTTCGTTGTAGAATACCCTCAAAATGTACATTAACCATTTAACGTTATAGCCCTTGTTTTCTAATATATATCGTCTTCAAGTCTAATAACCGGATTCAGTCGTTGGAAGTGGTTTTTAACCGAGGTTCAACACAAACCTCATTTGAAAACCTTTCTACAGAGTTTCCGTTTAGGTTGCTATTGACGGCCTCGAAACCACGTTTCTTTGCTGTGGTTTTGGTCTGGAGGTCCAATGTTCTGTCTACAATCGTAGTAATAACTCGAGAACGTTTAATCTGCTTATGTTAATCGAGATGTTAAAGGAAATCGAAAATACTTCATTTATCCAGTAGACTAAAATCCAAGCGGTGATAAGGATCGCCAAAATTAATACAGTCTGTTTACCCACGAAATCGTGGATGTATTCTAGTACTTCCTGATGCTTGTTTTGTTAGTGGAACAAAATTTGAATAATGTTTTATTGGACGTTTTTCTTAATAAGGTCATTCCAATTGGTTCAAGATTAGTTGTATTAGAAGGGATGAAATTTTACAGGTCGTAAGAATCGAGAAAAAGTGCTTTTAAATTGGAGAAATTTTTGAAGTATATAAATTAAGTTAATCGACATTTTAGACTATTATAAACAATTGGTTCTCCCCCATTAGGCAAACTTACAGGCTGCCTACACCTTAAACTCTGGTAAATGTTCATCATAAACTTTTAATTGAATTTATGATTGATCATTGCAGTTATAGGTTCCCAGTTATACACACAACTTAAGCAGTTTTGAAATTAAAGCCTAAAAAAAAATTCAGGCCTGAATGGGATTCAAACCTATGACCCTTGCAATAACGGTGCAGTGCTCTACCAACTGAGCTATCAAGCCATCTGGGGGCTGGTCACTTTGTGAGTTCTTAATATGCCTGTAGAAGGTGAAGGATGCAAACAAATGTATAAAAGATCATATATTTGAATTGTGGCGAAAGATATTAATTTATGATATATGCAGTTATACACTCAAGAAATTTTCCTTGTGCTCTCAAATGTCCATCGTGTGTTATCACAGTGTACCACACAGCATAGGCTTCTTTATTACCACATGAGTGAATAGTGCTTTTTAACATCTGATTGGTTAACTCACAGGTGGTTAAAGGGGCTCTGTCACAGATTTTAACAGATTTTTGAACAGCCAAAATTTATGCATTTTATTCGTGTCAAAGGAAAACAAAAAATAATTGTCCATTTTTATTAACCATTGCTATATTAGAGCACCGAAACTGTTAACAAGCATCTTTAGCTGCAGATGTCTATGATGGAAATGGATTACAACTTGAAAAGTTTAGCTAAACTTTTCAAGCTGTTTCCGTGTGTCTTAAAAAAATCGATATTTATAGCTGTAGTTGGGTTTCTATCCATATATGAAGGTTATATCTTCCTTTAGATGTTCAAAAATAATGGTTTTTTATGGGTAAAGTTGATTTTAGAACAGCTAAAACCAAAAATCTGCAAAATCCTCGTGACAGAGCTCCTTTAACAAAGTACTATTCATCTCCAAGCAGCACAGCACATGAAATTGTTAAGTTGCTGACCATTTGCTTGTTGCGTTAGTTTGGTAGTTATTTAGCTTGAGTGGTATATACTAAAACAATGTTTTCCTCAGTGTCAGTGAAAGTGGTAAATATTTACCTAGACTTTGGTGAATAATTGTTTAGTAAAAAGGTTTAGTTATAAGGAAGTATCTGTGCTGTAGTAATAACTTCTACTTAGAATAGTGCTTAGGCACACAATAACAAACAAATGTTTTAAGGTACTATATACAGGCTTAATTGCTTTTTGTTTATTTGTTGCTCTTTACTCATATTTTTTTGTAAAAGTTATCTACCACACTTCCTTTTCAAAGGTTCACCTATCTTACAGACTCTGACACATTATTTAAACGCTACTCTGTAACATGTGCTGGGTGGAAGAGGCTGGTTGAAAGAAAGTTTGCCAAACTTGCTCCACCTTTTGAAAGATTGTACTAGGGATTGGACTTACTATACACAGGGTATTTACACATTTTGTTTTGCTTTTCATCACAGATGCAGAATGCAATGCAAGTTAAACCAGCAGAGAATGAATCTAGATCAGGTAAAGTTAAGAATTTTTTTGACAGTAATGAGTAAACACTGAACACATCTGGCAAACTTATTCAGCAACATGTCTTGACTGAATTAAGTTTAGCAACCTGTTTCATTAGGCATTTAAGCTGCTTCAAGTGTAGACTACATGCATCTATACCATGCTACAGAATATACAGCCAATCAGAATAGAGTAAAGCCATTACATACTATTCAGTATTATCCCCAACCTTCCCATCATGTGCTGTAGGTATGGGACTGTTCTGGCTGCTGTATTTTTACGACTATTTTGCAGAATGCGAAATAGGAGTTTAGTGAGTGAGCGCGAATTCACTTGCTTGGTTGGTCGGTGGGTCGGTCGGTCGATCCTTGGGTAGCAAACTTTTGTTTGTATTTCCGCGGACCAATGCACAACTTGACTTGACGAAGAGAAAAATGTCGTCAAATGGTTCAGCAAATGTGAAACATAGTGAAGAAATGAGTGATGAGATACTAGAGACCTTAAGCAAACACTTGAGGCGGTTAGGTGGAGGCGGCGATCGCCACGCGGGAGTTGGGTTGAGACCGCCTCCTCTTGGCGCGAAATTAGAATATTAAGCTTTCGTAGAAGCGGCGGCGAGCGATGGCTGTTTTGCTTTCGTTGTCAGTGGTCCAATTTGACTTTTTTCGTGGATTTT
>OMLO01003191.1_pt1 | contig 13516 bp, 8 predicted proteins | sample 1674811 | NCBI WGS metagenome assembly OMLO01 (sample SAMN06265003, study PRJEB25207) | coral metagenome | isolation source: Coral host | place: Mexico:La Bocana,Puerto Morelos, Mexico | collected 2008-11-13
GAAAAGACACATTTGAATCAAATATAGGCATAATAGACATACAAGTGCATAATGTGTTTCAAGAGTATATATTATCAAAATAATTCAAAATGTATACATGTACATGCGAAGGATTTTTTTTTCTATAGACAAGCCAGCGACTCACAAAAAAAAACATTTGTGTAGGAATTGGTCTTTTTCGGATTTAAGAAACAAAGATAAAATGAGGTGCTTAAAAGTTCCCTGAAATGAATCAATCAGAGATTCGTATACTAAACTGAAATTCCACTAAGCCTAAGCTTCACCAACCCATTGACAGATCAAATACTAAGATGTGCTGATCGAAACCTGAAAGTAACTCATTAGCTCCCTATTATGAAGGGATTTTAGATACACCCCCGAAAACTAACAGGTCCCCTAAAAAGGGATTATTTCAATAGGAAATACATCTTCCAACCATTGATTTTCAAGGGACATGTTAGCTTTCCAGGGAGTACCACCAGTTCCAAATCGCTCCCTTTCAAGCACCAAGCACCAAGAGTAGTTAGGGCCTTGCTCTCAAGTGCTCCAATCTTGCTACCAAGATCAGCCGCTTTACCTTGGAGATGTTGCACAGGAACCCAAGGAGAATAGCACTCAGAAGTTCTGGTTGCAAAAACCATTATGCTTCACCAAAAAACAGGAAGATTTCTTGAAAATCAGGGACATTCCAAACCCATTTCCGATGTTCTCGTGCCAAAAATGTGAACGGAGGCAATGTAAAAATCACGAGTCTTAACACGCGTTGAGAAATATTTTTTGGGGGGTGAAGATCCTCAACGTTCATGGGAACCCAAGCCATGCTCAAAACATTTCACGCAGATTTTCCCCTAGTTCAGAATGCTGAGAGCCCCTTACACGCACCCGACAAGGGCCGGTGTGCTGGATCTCGTGTCAAGAGTGTACCTGGCGAAGTTCACGAAAGTTAGCCACAAATCAATGGGATTTTTAGGGGCTCGCAATAATGGGACCCCCTTCTGGTAAGCTTCCCATACTATTCCCATACCATTTCCATATCTTGCGGATTATTTAGATCATTTTAGATATAAATCCAGCGGACCTTTTTTTCACCTTTTTTCCGCTTGAGCCAAACGTTGTTGTCGTCAGGTCTAAAAACTTTGACCTGTTTGACTTGCAGCTAGCCAACTGATCTAAAAAACGACCGCTGACTTCAAACACTTACAGTATTTGGTCCAAAAAAACGACCTCAACTGCTTTCAAAATTCTACTTCGAAACAAAACTCTGCTACCAAACTAGCAGCACATGCACCAAACAAAACAAATTACGGAGCTCTCTGAAACCATTGCACTGATCATTTGTGAAATGATCACTTTCCATAAAAAACGGCACTGATCATTTGTAAATGATCACTTTCCAAAAAAAACGGCACTGATCATTTGTAAATGACCCCACTTTCTGAAATCTCAACGCTGATCATTGTGAAATGATCACGCTTTCTGAAAATGCAATCTTGAGCATTGCGAAAAGGTAAAACACAAAAATGTCTGCTATCAACTTCTAAAGTTGTACGGAAAATACTGCACAAACGGAAACTGGCACTCTGCAAAACGAATGCACCTTCAAAGCTCGCATCTGTCCAAAATGTCTCACCACGATTCTTTCAAATGTGATACGCTAGTGAGCATTTGATGCCTAGCAAACGAAGTTCAAACTAATTCTCTAAACAAAACATGTCGACACTGCTTTTTTTTTTAGAACTGCTAATACAGATCTACCAATGCTCTTGATCAAATTGATCCTTTAGATCTAATGTTCCTAACGAACAACGACCAAAAAGCTACTTGAAACTTCTGTACCTTGAAGGCTGCCAACGCCACCTTCTCTCCAACGGAATTCTCTGTGGGTCTGTTTGTGAAGGGAGTTTAGCTTACCACGCAATTGCTGTACTATTGCATGCTACATTATTATAGTTCTATCCTTCCCAAACTAGAAGATGATAACTTCCACACCCCTCCATGGGAAGCAATTGAACTAAAACAAACAAAAACATCCTTTCCCAAGATCCTAGAACTTCCGCATGCATTCTTTGCACAACCGCACCCCAGTGTATCCACACCTATATCGAAATGCTTTGCATTGTTGCTTGACATGGATTTCCCGATCACCGAGGTCGGTATATTACAAACTATCTCGATAAAACCTGCCATCATTATTCATGCACATGGCACATGGGACCAAAACACGGAGTTTTCGGGGATTATGCTTGATATGTGTACATGATGGGGAATGGAAAACTGCACTTCGATCGACTCGATAGGCTTCAGTCAAAGCTAAATACGGTCCAAGCGATCCAGCATCAAACGAAACTCCGGCCTTCTCTTTTAAAGCCAACGATGAAGCAACAGCACCATTTTGTCACTCGAAACAGGACTACTCACCTGTCTGTTCATCCTGCAATTTCTTTCCACTTTAGATGGACAAGTTAATCTTTGCTAAGCCCGGGACAGAAAACGTTACCTTGGTTGTCTTCCCATCCTGAGCCTTTTCATTCACAGCCTCACCAACATCCGTGATGAGTTCATTCTCTTTCTATTGCGGCAATCTATCTAAGTAGTCCCAAAAGACTTCAACCCAGACAACTTGCCAAAACAACGATGCCGTATCCTTTAGATATGCAACGAACTGTCGTGAAAACCACTGCAAACACTATGACTTCTTGCAACGGCAAAACGTGAAACACTTCTGCTGTTGACCTGCAAGGGTCAAACGTTCACCACACGTCTCAAGCAAAATGGCTGCGATAACGACAAGCTTGAACCTGGTGTGAGACGACTTGGATTGTGAAACGTCGAACTGCGAAACGAAATGCAACTGACCTTTCACGATAGCAAAATGCCATACTTCGAAGAAAAATCTGCTGTTTCGGTTTCTTCTTCCAAACTTCTCATTTGGCATAAAAACATGCCTTTCCTTCTGCAAACGATTTTATTGGCACCAAAAACGTGCCTTCCTTTCACTTTTTACAATGGAAACTTTTCAAACAAATTCGGGTTATATCGGATGATGGGTGTATGTTGTGGATCATAGGCTATGTAAGCCCGACCTTTTCTCTCTGCTGCTTCTGCTTTGCTTTCTGTTGTTAACCGGACGACGGCTTCGGAAAACTTCTTTGCCATAAGTTTTGGATAAAAACCTGTCTTCGTCCAGTCAACATCATTGAAAACCGCATGCTCTTGACAACTACATGTATGGAATGGCATCAGTTTATCAATGACGTGCACACAAGTCGACAAAATCAGATAAGCTTTGGACGGTCGTGGAACACCTTCTGGATATTCGGTCGAGTCCAAAAGCTTGCATAACTTCGGGGCACAGCAAAACAAACGAGCTTGGCCTGCATGATCACACAAGTACTGCTGCACATGTTTCTCTTTCCAGTAGTTATTTCTCTTAGGCAACTCAAAACTCCAATCCGTAGAAATCTTCAAGATGGGAGATGAATGCTTGAGAATCTCACAAAACCCTTGAAAATGAACACGTCTTCTCTCTTCAGAATCATGCTGCAATGAAATCAGGTTCGAACCACCAGTGCAAGGAGCACTCAAATGGGTATAAATGGACACCTCAGGTTTGAGCTGCTGCACTTTTCTCAAAAATGATTGAATCTGACTACGATACTTTTCAATGCATGCATCTTCAGTCACACGAATGCACAAAATAGAATCTGAATGACGATGGACCTCTTTACACAACATGCTTTCTTCACCACAGCATATCTCAATGAAAATGAGTTTGAAGTTGACTCGATCAAATGTCAAACTGCTGAGTTTATCACACCTGAAAATGCCACCAGACAACACATGACTCTTTTTCAGAGGGTTCATGAGACATGGAAACGACGAAAAATCACCTAATAATGGTTGAATTTTCTTTGGCTTTTCAGTCTGACGTAACGACAATGAACGAATGCCTGAATCTGCAATCCCTAACAAGACCTGCAAACACGAGTACAAGTTCTTTGCGCTAGATGACTTTCGAGTCACTTCAACCGACTCAAAACCTAATGCTGTGGAAAACAAATCGTAAAGTTTCTTTCCCAAAGTCTTCGTTGCTAAATCTGCTATCATCTTAGACCCTTCAGCCCACTCAATCACCAATGAATCCTGCTGAATGAGGTCTTGAACATGAAAAACACGAATCTCCACATGACGACTACGCCTCTGAAGCCCTTGGCCTTTCAAGACACGAATCGCTGCCTGAGAATCTGTGCGGATCATGTCTGTTTCAAACTCACAACCAAACAAATGCGCTGCAAGGCGCTCCAGCCCCTGCAATTCCACACACATCTCACAGATACCACCCAGCTCTGCCTCGCAACTGCTAAGTGCCACGGTCTGCTGAATGCGACTGTAACTTTTCACACAACATCCATGAAAGAAAACGAAGCCACCACTGATTGACCTCCGCCTCAAGCATTCAAGAGGAGCCCATGAAGAATCAGTATAGCCAATTAACTTGTACGAATGTAAATGCATCTCTTCAATCTGTTCCTTCGGTGGATAGTACTGGATCATGGTCTGCTGGTTGAACAAAAATCGTAGCAAGGCTCTCATAGCTTTCTCGTGCTTTTGAAGTGGACGAGCCATTCCAAGAGATAACAAGCTAAGATATATCACCAGATCCTGGCGAGTTTGGGATGCCCAGCTCAATTTGCCCAAAACGGACCTGTACCTCTCATACGATTCTTGGGAAATCTCTTGATTCAAAGCTTCACTTTGATCGTCAAGGATACTCCGAAAGTCCGGAGGAACATCACTGCCCTTGGCAATGCCGAAAGCCTCAAAACATGGTGTGAAATATCCATCTGGAATCGAAATAGAAATACCACACTCACCATTCTTGCGAGAAATCTCACGACCAAGAAACTTGATCTGGCCATTCTGCTTGTCGATGCGGCCTGTCTCCTTGATCTTCAAGTGACTCGCAAAATAGTCATAGACCTTCTGACATACTTTCATAGATTCACTGAAAATCAAAATGTCGTCCACATAGGATACCACCTGCACCCAATCAGGGCCATTCAAGAAATATCCGGCAAACAACGTAGTTTCAATGCGACCAGCCGTCAAAGATGCTTTCTTAGCTACACTTCCAAGATGTAACACCCAGGCTTTTCCACTTGATCGTAGTCCATTCAAAGCTTTGTAACATAGCAAATAGACTCTTGATCCATCTTCCCAGGCATAGGATGTAGGTAGCATCAAGACAACTTTTTCTGTGATTGGCGACGCCATGAACGCCGCTGAGACGTCCAATCCAAGCACACAAAGTCCACGCAAGCCACACTCGGCCAGGCACAATCGAAGACTTTCACTGCTGCTTGTAGGAGAACTAATCGCCAAATCACGAGCGTTTCCACCACCTTTAGCAATTTGTCGTGCTACTAAGCGGCTTCTCACGGTCACCTCAGTCTTTTGTCCATTGACCCATCTGCAGGAAATAGGTTTCACTTTGTGAACTTTGCAAAATTGCTTCATCTCTTCTTCTCTCATAGGTTTCCCCACAGCCTGTGATGTCATAGATGCAGTCTCCACCTTCATCCCCTCGAAAGTCTGATCAAGATCAAGGGAATCTCCTGTAGTGTCACTAACCACCCATGACGGCTTGTAAAGGACAACATGTGAACCACAAAGATCCACCACCTCAAACGCGGTCTCCGACTCCTTTTTGAAATAGACTGAATTCACCATACCGGCCACATTGTCTTGAATCTTCTCCATCACAATGGGATCATACTCATAGATGGGACCCTCAAGAATAGGATCAATCTGCATACCCTCAAGCATCTCCACATCAACTGACTCAAATAACTCAGGACTGTCTGGAGCATCACCTCCTGTCAAATCAACGTCGGCCATCTCTGGTAACTCACCGGGAGGTGTGGGGACATAGTCGAGAGCTTCCATCTCAGCTTCCAACTGAAAACGCCCTTCATCCATGTGTAGTCCTGGTTCAACTGCACTGCCTTCGGCCATGGGAACCTTGACACTAGGCTCAGAACCTTCGAGTGCTTTTGGAACCTTGGCCTCTTGCACAACGATCTTCTCAGGTGCTTCATGACTGGCACCCTCTGTCAATTTCTTTTCTTCATCACGTAAAAACTTGCGATATCTTTCCAAACACTTTCGACTGTGAACATATCCATGAAATGTCCTTCTGTTACATTTGTTGCAACCGGGTGTTGGGCCATGCTCACGAATGAATTTCGCTGGCACACTTTTCACAGTATCAGGGTTCGGGCCACTCTCAAAAATCTGTTGCCTGCGATCATCTTTTCCTGGGTCATCACGAAAAGCACGCTTGTCACTGTCATGAGAACCAATCTTGAATTCTACAAGAAACTCATGTGAAATTCGCAAATCAAACTCAATTGGTACCAAAACCTTGATACTCTTAGCTACAAACGCACCCAAATGGGATGCACACACGTGTCCTAGACTGCTGAATTCCGGCCTGAGATAAATCGCCTTCTCAAACCGAGCAATGGACTGTCGTTTCAATGATTCTGGTATTTCTGCAAGCACAAGTGATCCATACAGGGTTGTTTCAATGGCTGGTAATGACCTACCTACCAAAATCTCACGAGGTGCAAGCAAACCATCACGATACCGACTATGCGCGTTACTACAAAAGCTTACGTATGCAAAAATGCAACACCTTGCCTTGTCAGTACTTGCAATGTCTACACCAAATTCTCTGAGTGATGAACGAACGGTTGCCACAGCATCCTTCAATTTTCGAATGCAACCTTCTGCTGCACCGACTGACTCATGTGCCTGTGGGGCTGCCTTCTGGATACGAATGGGACGACCAATATCCGATTCTCGGATTAAAGAACCTACACTCTTTTCAGCATCCGTGAATATCTCTAATGGATGTTGCATGGATAATGGTCCTATGAGTCCAAATTCAGAAATCCAGTGCCTAACCCACTGCCTTGCTTTCTCCGTATCAGCTGCTGGCAACGCTGCAATCATACCCGTGTATGAATCTGTCATTGCAAGAAACTTCTGACCCTCATAGAAAAAGAAATCACAGCTAAGTTCATGAATATCCTTTCCTTCTTTCTTTCGACGATGTTGGTATGTGGATTTTCCCTGTCTACATGCAATGCAATCTGGATGATAAGGAAAATGGCCTCTCATAACATGTTTCTGCAGCTCAATCTGACGCTGCTGCACTTTAGGATGCTGACTGTCATCCTTTAACTCCACAGCACCACGTGGAACATCCGACACATCACCTGAAACAGGACGGTCATGGGGAACTTTGGCAAGACTGTCATCATGTTTAATTGGCGGTTCATCCAAATGAATTGCAACATCATCTGCAGGCAACTCTTCAACAACGACAGGTGTTTGCTTACCACGTGAACGATGCAAAGGAACTTCATTACCATGTTGGTCACGTTTTACACTGACATGGAGAGGCAATGACAATTCCCGAGAACCTGCTGAAGCTTCCGACGATTGTACAGGCATCTGATACGCTGATGATGGCAACTTCTCAAAAATCTGCCAGCTATCAAAATCACCTGGATTTGGGTTGCCTACAATTTCAAATTCCGATTCTCCTAGATCAAATTCGTGCATCAACCATGGACAATTTTGAAAATGTTGGATATGCAATTCTAAACGCTTGTCATCACTTTCAAGTGTCAACATACCGTTCTTCTTGCTGGGATTCCAACCATTCTGCAACACTGATCCAAGGCTGATGACGTTGTTGACGATGTTGTCCGCAATCAAACAATTGACATGAATCTTGACTGGTACGGTCTGATATTCATCTCTGGGGGTATTGGGCTCATATCTCTGACTAAAATCCACTGCCCACACAACGATTTCAACGACTGCAAATTGTTTCATAATTATCTTGCCACCATTAGCCGCCGAAAAATCACCCATGCCTTTTGGAAATGGAGCACTACCAACAATCTTGTAATGTTTTGACGCCTCACTTGACAAAACTGAGTACGAAGCTCCAGAATCGAGCAACCACCACTCGCAATCTGCAGGGCGACCACCAAACTGGACTCCACAGCACAACAGGGGTTTCTGACGAATCTCAGTGCAATCACATGACTCGCAAAACAATGAGGCGCAATACACTGCATCTGTGACATGTTGCAATGCATCAAAGCACAAGCAACAATGACTACCGACGTGAATCTGGCACAAATCACTCGACCGCAGGCAAAACTTGTTGGTTTTGTTGGTTAGACTTTTGAAATCTCCGGCAAAATCAAACGGTGCTTGGCGAAACAAAATCGACGAAATCAGTGGTGTGGATGTTGCTTCTGTCTCTGGTTGCTGCACTTCTCCAACGGCTGCATGGGCTTTTCCGCCCTTTCCACGACCCTTTCCTTTATCATCGTTTTTACCCTTATCCTTCTTTCCTTTTCCTTTTCCTTTGGATTCATCACTACTGCTCTTGGGGGCACGACAGTCACGACCAAAATGGCCTGTTTTTCCACAATTCCAGCAAACATCGGTGGGTTTCGCAATGGCTTTCCCATCACCAGTGGATTTTCCCTTTCCACCTTTGTCACCTTTCTTATCTCCTTTACCGTCTCCTTTCTTATCTCCTTTTCCTTTTCCTTTATCATCTCCTTTCTTGTCACCTTTCCCTTTTCCCTTTAACGCTGCATTGGCGTAATAATTGTCATTCTTTGGATCGGACGAAACTTCTTGCCACAAACGCTGCGATGACTCATAACGAAGGGCTGCTTGCCGAATGTCTGCGTAATCTTCGGTCCTAGAATGCATAACTACATACTGCCTAACTTGCGTCTTCAAAGAACGTAGAAGAATCATTGAAAGGTCAATGGGCAAAATGTCAAGACCATTCCTATCAATGTTTGGACCTAGACGACCGATCAGCTTGGCATAACGATGAACATCGTAATCCATAGCATTCACCAACTCAGTCACTGCTTTAGTCAGGGTTTGACATATAGGTGACTTACGTGACTTATATGTGACTTATGAAAAGTTATAAAAGTTGATTTTGTAAGTAGGTTATAAGTCTATCATATGTTTTTATAACTTTTTTCATTGCTTTTTTTCGAAAATCGTTGGATTAGTCAAAAATTAGATTTTTTTGCCTCCTGATCTTTGATTGGCGCCTTTTTTTATCCAAGCAGAAGGGAAACGCGCTTTCCGTCTTTGGAAGGTTCACTTCTATGGTACAACGCTTCAGGCATGCTAGCAAGATCGAGCAGGGGTACGCAGGTGAAGTCGTCACTTGTTTGGTTCCAGTGGGATAAGCCACCCACGCTTTCTTTGCGTTTGATCAACTCATGGCAGAGGAGATAGAATGTGCCATCAGCACAGACTGCTGCCTGAACAGCAACAGCTTGGTTTGCGTTCAGAAGGAAGTATTGATTTGCGCCAAACGTTTGAGCACCATGTTCTAAAGAGTGAGACACAACAGCTTTACCGGCGGACAACACGGGCGCCAAGATGTCCATGTCGCTAACACGTCCAACCAGACGCGTGCGCATTTTTTCAGCCGGTAACGCTGTGTTCATGTCGTACTCGGTTAGCTTCAACATAGCAACTGACGCAAAATCATGAAGCCGACGCACGCTGTTTGCGACTGTGTTTTTGAAATAGCGATGCTTTCGTTCTGTCGCGAAAGCATCCAAAACAAACCCTTTTCTTCGGATTTGTGCAGGCAGATGCAAACTGTAATGCATTTTGGGACGCACAGATTCCCAGCCGTACGTCGCGACAAACAGGCGCAAGTGCTGCCCCTGTGATTCCGCGAACTTCAAAACCACCTCTTCGGATGCATCTCTGCATCTTTTAGCTTTGAGCCACGCCAAAATCACTTTGTACAAACCTTGCAGGCATTGTATCTCTGCAGACAATTGCGGGCAAACTGGCTGCAAGACTTCTTCTGAGAAAGCTACCGCGAGTGGAAGGACAGAGAGCGTCTGCGAGGCATCCCCTCTATAGTCCCGTCCCATTCGCCATAGTTTCGTTTTCAGAAGTCCTTGCGTATGTATCTCAAAGCGTTCGCATGCATTCCAGCCATGCTGCACATAGCGTTGAAATTGTTCCAGCTCAAACCTTGATTTCTCTAGCAGTCTGCTATACCAAAGACCGAGCTCTTGGTTGACAATACCATTAGCCACGAACACGTGCATGGGGTCAAACAGCACGTCTTCTAAGGTGATGACTGACTGTAAGTTTTCGTTGAATAGAAAACTTGCAGTCACTGCCGCCAGGTTCCAACCCAAGGCGGTTTCTGCTTTTTCCCGGCTTGTTTTTGTAGGAAGATCCTGCAAGTGTCGCACCATGTCGCGAAGCGCGTCCATGGACGAAGCTTGGAAACGCTCCACATGTGCGGAACTGATGTGCTCATGGCCCGGCAACGAAATGTGCTTTCCTGAAATGACGTTGGTGCAATGCAAACAACATTTCAAACCTGATGCACCTTTGCATCCAGTACATACGCGGATTGCGTCAGCGTCGCCCAAAAAAGAAATACGGCGCAAGAAAACGAGATGTGGTGACCCATGCACTTCAATCATGAAGCCATCCTTCACATCTGCGTGCAATCTTTCCAGAAGGCAAGTCATTGCTTTGCAATATCCCTCTGGCACTTTTTGCATGTCTTCTGTTCGACAACAGGCAACTGTGAGCCAGGAAGTCTCCAGAAAGGTTATGGGAAAATCTGGAAAAGTGCCATATGTGAGGCCAGATTTGCGGCTCAAATCTGGGCTCAGAGGGTTACCTGGCACTGCCTCATCCCAAAACAAGGTTAATTCCATTTTGTTTCGAGTCGCTTTCAAAGCTTGTGCAAACATGTCTGCGAACAGCGCGCAGCTGTTGATTTTGCGTTGAAGTGCTTGCGGGAAGGACAACATCCACAAGTGACGTTTCGGATGCTCCGGTGAAAGGGAAACTTGCACCAAGCTTGCGACGCCTTCAGGAAAAACATCCCGCCGGTTATGGCCCGTGCCAGAACCCGACTGCTTCTGATCAGCATGCAAAAGTTGTACTACTTGGCGCGCCGTGCTGACGTCTAGTTTCGGCAAGCTCTGCAGTATATGTTGCAGCTGCGACCGTAAGGGAGCGTCTAGGTCTAATCTCCGTTTCTTCATCCTTTTTTTTTGAGCCAAGACTCACTTCACGAAATGACATGGAAATAGGTTTCTACAAGAACATGCAACACCTGTTGTTAAATGATAGTAAACACTGTTCAACATATTTTCATGAAAGACGTACAAGTGAAAGGGCGCCAGTATATCGGACTTTCATCTCTTTTTTTGAGCCTGTGATTTGTGTCGACCGTGGTTTGACACATTCACGCAATATTCTCTTCTCCAATTGCTATGCAACTGGACCCCTAAAAACGGTTCACAGCGCGCTGGATTCACTTGACCCGTGTTCACGGGCAAGATTTGCGAAGCCTTCGTACCTTCCTTTCTTCTGGTCCGTCTGCAGCGTCTGCCTGCGCCTCCACCGTCTGCGCGGCTGGTGGAGTCTCACGTTTCTTGCTGCCACGTTTGGGAGCCGCTTTGGGCTGTGTGGTGCGCTTTGGAAAACAGTCACGCGCTTCTTTCAGGACTGCTGTGCTTTGCTGCTGCAAGAAGACTTTGACATCTCCTGCGTCAAAGGTGAGCGCCGGGAGCTCTTCTTTTTCCAACAGCGGCTTGCTCTTCTGCTTCTCGTGCGCCAGTATAGGACTTCCTTCGCACACGTCACATTCTTGCGTAGCTTCTCTAACAAGCCGGCATACACTCCTCGCACGCCTTCCGGCATGTCAGTCAGCTGGTCTAATTTGGGCTCCAGGTTTTCCAGTTGTTGCAAACCTTTGACCCAAAGCGCCTACTGCCTTTGCTGCCAAACCGTGGGCTTTGTCGTTGGCGCGCACAAGCTTCTGGGCAGCGGCTGTGGCAGACTTGGCTTTTCCTGTGTCTTTCTCCGGCTTGTCTTGGGGAACGTCCAAGTCGTTTCCCTTGCCTTTCTTCTTGGATCCGTTCTGCTCTTGACGCAGCAGGGACTGTGTCACACGTTCGTGGACTTCATCCCAACTCTCTACGGAAATTGGTAGCAGTCGCAGCCGTATGCGTCATTGAACTTCTTGTCTTGTTTCTTGACCACTGACTCTTCCCATCCGCGGGAGACCCACACGCTCAGCGGTAACCATTCTCCAATCAGACTTTCACGACTGGAGCTAACGTGCTTGGTGCAGACAGAATGGATGAGGTCAGCTTTGATGGTCACCCAGGAGAGGTCTCCTTGGGTTTGTTTCTTGGCTTTCAGCCCCCTGTAGAACTCGTGGACTTCTTCAGAGGTGAAAGACTCCAGCTCCACAGGCAGGCCTTCGCAGTTTCTTCTCATGGTGCGGTGTGCTGAAGCACACACAGCGCAAGTGAATTTCTTGCCGTGAAGCCTACCATCCTTCTCGCAGAAGTTGGTGAGACCACACAGCCAACAGCGAAGACTTTGTGTCGGCACTTCGGCTGCCATGGCTTCGTCTAAAGGAGATACTACCGGAAACTAACGCGTCTGGAACCAAGAACTTGATTCACTTGCAAGTACAGAAAGCTCCCAACACTTTTGCATCTTCCGGTCCATCGAAAAACCTATATATATAGAGACGAAAGCTGTAAATATCATTACAAAGGAAGGTGACTCAAGAGTGGAAGAGAAAGTCTACTTCAATGCATGTATTTTTTTTCTGAAGTGTGTATAGATCCTCCATTAAATTTTAGCAGTGAAATATAGCCTATGACGTTTATCAAATAAGGCTGCATGTACTACGATTTGTGTGCCGGTAATAGCGCAAAAACATACGAAAACCACAGGAAGCGCGCGGTCACGCGCATATGGGGTCACAACCTCTGTGTCCATGCTATCGCGGTCCCGCGGTCTTGCTTTGGCTACGCTGCGTGGTCGTTCTCGTATAAGACCTGAGCGCGGTCATAGCGCGGACAAGGTAAAAGTATCATTTCGCAGAGGCCGCGGTCATACCGCGGTCAAAGCGTTTGGAGCGCGGTCAATCGCGGTCAATCGCGGTCAGAACGCGGTCACCATGTTTTTTGACTTTTCGTTTGGGTATGTGAACTTAAGAAAAAAACACCCCCATATGTGTGAAGGAAAAGATTTTATAGGAATATAAGTACATGATCTAAAACACGCGGCCTCTCATTGCACAAACAAAAAATAAAAAAGCAAACACTATATAATACATTTATTCGATGCCAAAATTTGTTTCTCAACTTGAGCCATGTTGCTTCGGTTGCTACGTAATTTTCCACAAAAAACGTGTATTCTCCGTTCAACGAAAAAATCGCTTTGAGAAGAAAAAATCAAACAATTTTTAAAAACATCTAAATTTTGAAAGTTCCAGTAACTATCATAAGTCTATTGTAACTTTCCTAAAATGATGGCTTGCCAAAACTTATATATAACTTATAACTCTCTAATGTTCTTATAACTCATCGCTAGAGATCTGTTA
>OMLO01003192.1_pt1 | contig 13515 bp, 7 predicted proteins | sample 1674811 | NCBI WGS metagenome assembly OMLO01 (sample SAMN06265003, study PRJEB25207) | coral metagenome | isolation source: Coral host | place: Mexico:La Bocana,Puerto Morelos, Mexico | collected 2008-11-13
GCTCGAAACGTCAGCTTCATAACTCGTTACGGTGGCCAATTTACATTTTCAACTTAGTTGATATAACCAAATTACCTCCATACGAATTAGTTAAACCCAACCTTATTCAATCTAACATAATGCTATTAGATCCAGTCCAATGAATATCGTAAATACTCTTTTTCTTTGGCCATCTTAGCTTAGTAAGAAACAAAACTGCGGTGATAAACATGGCAATAAAGTGCATGTTGGAAAACAAAATTAATTTACTTGACGTTTCGTATGTTTCGACATACATCTTCATAAAAATAGTAGCTTTTATTTTTCAACTAGAATTTGTTTAAGATAATAAATCGCCGTTGTAAGCTAATGCCGGAAAGTCTTCGCCAGAACAAAAGTGTGGGAGTGTAGGCTTTGTCTGTGTTTATGTGGTGAGGCACGCAGTTACGCTACTGGAAGAGGAAATTCGTGAGTGAATTAAACGAAACTAATTAATTGAACCATGCAATTTCAAGTTATGACTTGATAAAAAAAACAAATTATGTTTAAAATTCTGGGACTCTCAGTGTTGACTTGAGGGAGAACCTAAAAGAATCGTGCCCCACAAAGAATGGCGGGGGATTTCGAAGTGTTTGGGGATAAATTTCCAAGCGTCTTCGTCGTTATATTTTTTTTTAAATGTTACCTGAAAGCTGTTCTTATTCCCGAACCACTTATGCAAAGTGTTTGTACTGCAATGTGGAGGTTATGTGGAAGAAAATTTTGGAAGCGTTATGTTAAGTCTTGCCATTTCTCCCGCCTCAAGAAATAACCAACTATACCTTATTTAGTATTTTCTATTTTTCTTGCTTTCTTCTTGCAGAACTGGCTGGCGTTCGATTCCCTTCACAGACCTCTGTTTAGAGAGCATAATAATGTTAGCTTTCAAAATGACGTTTTGCCGTCTAAGAATCACAACTATGCTTTCTGCGAGGTAAGAACAACAAAATTGGGGCGCGGTTTGACAAGAATGAAGAGCGTTCTGAATAGGGTAAAGGATAAAGTTGGAGTGGGAAAAGGAAACACGTGCTTAACTGGAAAGGCAACCCTGCTGTTTTACGGTGGCAACATGCATTTTGTAGTTGTCGAATATATACCCCATATTGCGTTTATTTCATAACTCTACAAAGCACTAGGCATTTTCAAAAGGAAGCAAGCGTGTAGAGATGTAATCTCTTTACTGACCAATAGGAAGTGAATTTCAACCGGAGTTACAGCAAACCCCCAACAGTGTTGTTAACAGCCAAGCATTCAAGCAGTGTAGGGACTGTAACAGCAGAGTGCAACGGCATCGTAAGCTGGATTGAGGTATTGTTACAAAGGCTCTTTGAAATTTTGCCACAAACAAGCAAACAAACAAATAACAACAAAAACAGAAACCAAAGGTATGGTGTACACTTATATATTCTGAATGCCATTGCAAAGGAAACGACTTTTCAAAAGAAATCGTCCTTAAAAAAGAAAAAACAACACACATGTGTGTTCCTAATTTTCAAAGAAATAGTTCTTGAAAAAAGGAAATGTGTGAGGCTAAGGTTAGGTCGAAGTTCAATTTTTTGAAGTGAATTGTGGAAATGCATAGGTTTTAAATGTAGCTTGTTATTGTCATTAAACTTTTATTAACTAATTGTTGTTTTTTGTGTCCTTTCCCTCCAGTTCATCACTAACTCAGGATTTAAAATTTGCGTCAAAGAACTCTTTGTTCAACACTTTGATCCATTGACTGTGTCATATGCAGTATTATCAGGTAACAAGCAAACATATAAACAAAACATAAAGCGTTTGTTTATCAAAAAGAGTGTAGCTATGAGATGGAGAAAAAAAAAGATGGGAAGGTACAGCTCGATCGAGGGATTGACATAAAATGTATAGACATCTAAATAACAATGTTTTTCTATTCAATATCGTTTCGTATGGACTGTAATACAGGTCTGTTCGATTCGTAGACCAACAAAGAGTTGATCCACTCATCAGTTAAATTCCATATACATGTACACTGTAGTCGCTAGGGTTTAAATACATCAGCAGCATGAACAATAGCAATATACATTTGTAAGCTTATGATTGGTCATTGAGTATGCGATTAAATTTAGGGAGAAACTTTCGCCTGTGCCTTCAAGTTGATAAAAGCTCATTATGCCTCTTAAGCGTTGCCATGTCTGGTTTATATAAAATAAAGAATTTCTCGGTATAACATAGGTTACATCGTTTTGTAAGATTAGAATAACTTTTGGCATTGGCTATAATTTTCCAGGAGATTGCGAAGCCTTTCTTTTGATCTTTGAGCCGCCAAAGGTGTTTGCTTAGTTCAGTGTCATTTCTTTTGCTCTCATGTTTGAATGACATTTGGGGATTTCTCCATCTTGTCTTGAATTCCGTAGAGGTGAGGCCAACGTATGTCTCTTTGCTTTCAGCAGTGGTGATGGTGGCCTGGTACACTACTTCCTTTACTAAGCATTGTTCTGTTAAAGGGCATTTATTTGGCTCTCTGCAGCTGTAGAGTTTCGTGGGTGTTTTTTCTTGAAGTGGTGTGTTCTGTCTCAGGATGGTTTTGTTGTGTCTATCGATGATTTGTTTTATGTTAGGTGAACAACTGTAACTCAGCTTGATATTGTTTTTGTTAAAAAGTGTTCTTTATTTGTCGTTTGTACCAGGCCACCATCACCACACTACTACAGTGTATATGGAATTTAACTGATGAGTGGATCAACTCTTTGTTGGTCTACGAAACAGACCTGTATTAAAGTCCATATGAAACGATATTGGGTAGAAAAACATTGTTATTACCTCTGCATCATTGTTGAGCACTATTCTGGATTTATCAGTATGAAACTCACCTAAAGTCATAGACATCTATATATATATATATATTTTGTATGCATATAATATTTGCGGCGCGACATTTTTTCAGAAAAGAAAAAAATAAGAAGGACCCGTTTGCTCCTTCTTTGTATGGCTGTACATAGCTAGTTATATGCTCTTTTTGCCAATGTCGTGATCACGTCGCTTGAAAAAAAAAAGGCTTAAGGAAACCAACCTGAAATACTACAGCAATAACCGCAATCCGTGAAACAACTCTGTTTACATTATCTTTCAATAGATATTTGCCAAGATGACTGGACGTATTTCAAAGGATATTGCTACAGTAAAGTATCGTCCTGTGATTCGTGGAGTAGCAGCCAAGGGACGTGCGCTATTCTGGGAGCTAATCTTCCTAGTATCCACAGCCAAGAGGAAAATGTTTATGTTCAAAATATACATGGCGGCGAGCAGTCTTGGTTGGGCCTGTCTGACATCAACACTGAAGGAACATTTGTATGGAGTGACGGGGCACCATATGATTTCCATTATTGGGCAAAGGGGCAACCAAACAACCTCAACGACGAGGACTGCGTTCATACCCTTGGTTTCCTTCAAAACCACAAGTACAAATGGAATGATGTTAATTGCACGGACTGTCATAGATTTACTTGTAAGAAAGGTAAGTGCGCCAGTTTTGATCAGTTTTCAATTTTAAAACTTGACATACGCTATTCCAAAATTATGCTTTGAAATCGAGATGAATAGACGAAAAGGAAACCATTAAAAGTCGATTTAATTGACCTTTCAATACATGCGCGGAGAACGTGCAACAAGTCAAGGCTTAAGCGTATGAACTATAATAGAATCAGTTCAAACATGGAAAAATCTAGTTAACCTTCAATTTAATCCTCGTCACAATCTAACAACATGGTTTTTAACCCTGTTCAAATCTTAATAGGAAGTCTGTTTCAAAACAACTCTACAGTTCAATCAAAGGTTTCATTTTCACTGGAAATGAAAATTGAAATACCAGTAGCTGATATCATACCGAGTGCGCAGGATTGTGGTAAAAACTGCATGCGTTCTCCTGAATACTTGTCGAGGTGCTTTGTTGAATAGCACTTGATGCTTCTGCCGACGAACCCAATGCAGCATTCATTTCTGGCAATTCCAGGTGAAGAGCGGGTTGGCGGTCGGGTTTGTTTAATGAGACTTCACAAGTAACATAACGCATATAATTTCCTAGGTTTTGAGTCAGATGCAGACTTGTGAAAACCTGTTTGGCAAACACATGATGAGTAACCGATCACGTTGATTACTTAGTCAAAATTTATTGGGCGTTATTCCTAAAGCCCTCAACCTACACCCATTTTTCTCAATGTCAAATATGAGGTATTTTTCATTTTATCAAATCATAAACAGATTATGACGAATGCAGTGACTACACGTATGATTGTCCAGTTGAAGCTTCTTGTGTAAACAGTGATGGATCTTATTCTTGTGTATGCCCCGGTGGATATCTTCTGGATGGAAATAATTGCGCAGGTTTGTAAACCTTTATATATTTTTTCTTCCATAAGCTATGAGCTTTCAGACAATGGAAATAGTAAACATCCCCCAAAATGAATACCTGTTTCCTTTCATGGGTGAACGTTTGTTATCGGACTTATCGATGGCAACTGTTGTATGGGGAAACTTCTGGTAAAAAAAAACCAATCACTTTTTAAGCGTTTTGGTTCCTAACCTCTAGAAAAAGAAAACAAAAAAGCGAAAAACACCCAACAGAAGCCGGCCACTTTTCACTGTTTTGGAAAGTGTCGCCATTAAAGGGGTGCCCCTCATTCCCTCGACTTTGTAGAGTTGACTGTCCTTACCATTATGACAGGCTTAATGATATAAGAGATAGCATCTTATGATTATTCGGTTAGACCTTTTAGTCAGAAATACAATAAGGAATACAGTGCGATAAGGAATACCAGCCTTTAGTTCTAGACAAATCTCTGTAGAAGGGTATACTGAGATCCAGCCCTTCTAGCTATATGAATTAAGACGTTTGTAGACAAAGTGACAGCTTTAAATGACTCAGAAACTGCTGAACTCTGATCACCCATAGGTAAGCGAAAATCCCCCAAGATCTAGATGTTCATTAGAATAATTTTAGCATACATTTATTACTTTTTGTTTTATCACGAAAAATAACTTGTATTACTCTGATACCGTATGCAGATATAGACGAATGTCAGTTGGGGTCGTATTCCTGTCATGCTCAAGCACAATGTGAAAATGTTCCTGGATCCTATAACTGCCGATGTTTACCAGGCTATGCTGGTGACGGGCAACGCAATTGCGACGGTGAGGTTTTAAAGACAAGCAATACTCGTCTTTCCTTGTTATACCGCCTTTATGAATATCAATAGCGAATTCAGGTGTCATAATTTTCAAATATCATCCTCGGAGACCCAGGTTTCCCGCTAACTCGAGATAAATTATGTATCGACCGCTCTTTCGACGATGACTAATCGTTTACCCAACTAGTTTCTAACGTGGATTTATTTTCGATATGCATGTTGCCGCTAACGCCCTTGTAAAAGTGGACTTTTCCTGTTCTTGATGTTGGTTGAGTACTAGCATAAGGGTGAATGCGCAGTTCAGAAAAGGGGTTGACGCCAATCTCGCTGTTTGCAGCACGCGTACATTTTCCAAAAATTTCTTCCCTCGGGTGGCTCACTAGGACCCTGTTTTTAATGTTCTGAGAAAAAAACTGGTCCAACACTGATGTGATTTTTCACTTCAGATATTCATATTCAGCTAACTATTTAGAATATCCAGCTCGGTTGAAGACCCGGATTCTGGCCTTGTTACTGACAGATCATCAAAAGTCCTCCACTAACGGTCGAATCTCAACAACGGCCACATTTTTGTTGCGGCGGAAGGTTAATCCATTCAATCTTATTTCAATTTCTCTACAACGCCCACCTCTCCACAACGGCAAAGGCTACTAATTAAAGCGATTTCCAAAATAACTTAAACAACAAACGGTGTGAACTATACCAGGAGCCCATCACCATGGGCTCCTGACTATACTTGATGGATACCACGCGTCTTTGGTGAATGTTTCTGGTTGGTTTCTGTTTTTGCTGCGGAAAAGGCCGTTGTGGAGAGGTTTGACTGTACTACCCTAGGCCTTTCGCTGCTGCGCCCCACCCCCAGAAAAGACAAAAAAATGTGTGTGAGTGGGTGATAACCAGTTACAGACCTCCTGTTTATCTATGCTAAATGAGTTGTAAATAAACGTTATTGTTGAACTGAATGTGTGAATGGGTACCGTGAGTGTCAGCATAAGTTAACGATATTGGAAATAGTAGTTACTTTGAGTAAGCTATTGTAACTGTTTTTTTATTCGACAGCACCGTTTGTAAGTGTCACAAGCTCCTGTGCGAATTTGTTGGTGAGTCAAACCAACACAGATGGAGAGATCGAGTCAAATCAAATTACTACGTTTTACACTGATAACATGGATTGCCAGTGGAACTTAAGTTCAAATGTAAAGATTGAACTTGATTTCCGTCGGTTTACAACTGAATCATCTGCTGATTTTGTGAGAGTTTACGATGGCTCATCATCGTTGTCTCCTCTCATTGGTACGTTTAGCGGGTCTTCTCTTCCTCCACCCATTCAAAGTTCATCTGGCAATCTTTTCGTGAAGTTTACATCTGATAACGCAAGTACTTACCATGGATTCCACGCACATTACCGAGGTACTATGCTGTTCAAACACATATAACTAACTTAAAGAAACAATTATTTAATATCAACTGGCAAATGATCATGCCCTTATTATAAAGGAGGGGAGACAGTACCCCTAGTTGCTTCATGCTACAGAAACCGGAGATAAGTTCCGGCCTGGTGGGCCACACGGCCTCGTATGCAGATGTTACCTTACCGTTTTACCTTGGCAAAGATGTAGTCAAAGCTATGTAATAAGCAAAGATATAGCTATATAATTAGACCATTTAAACGATATATATTATTCGTGCTTTGTTACATTACACGAATTTAGATTTCCAGTAAAGGTGGCTCTGTATAAGGTGGCACGTGCACTGAAGACTAAAACTCAGACAATCAGTGCGCTCTTAAAGGAAAACGTCAGTGTTTTTCGATGTTTTATGACGTCAACATGACCGAAAAGAAAAACTGACAGTGAATTTTCTCACATTTCCGTCGGTTAAATTCCGTAAAATCTGGCAGATTGGTAATAAATACTTATTGTAGTTGAAGCTCGTTTTTCAGGGAAATCTATCGGACGAGTTTTTCCGCAGCGATAAAAGACGTAAAGCTGCAAAAATCTAAAAAAAACCTTTTTCTTTCAACCAGTTTGGACATTTATAATTCGAGACTTAAATCCAACATTTTTAACAGAGATGATAATAAAACACTATTTCATCATTGCTGATTACGTTTTTCAATATGTGTTAAAACGAACAAAACACAACACGTAAGCGTGGAACGGCATAAATGACTACTCCTTGGACGCATCTTAAGAGGTCTAGTCCTGTCAGCAGTTGGGATACTGCGCTAGATAAAGACAAATTCAAGCGATTTCCTTGTACGAGTTCATTCGTTTAATAATTGACCATTTCAAAGTTTAATCAGTGCCAATAATCTTTTCCAGATGATCTTTTTCTCAGGTATAATTTTTCCAGATGATTATTTCAGACATGCGTGGCGCCCTCCAGTGAGGTAACCGTCAAAAGACTACAGGATAATTATGAAAACGATATTCCCCCCCAAAAAAATGATAGATAAGATAAAATTTGAAAAAGAAAGCCGGTCCTTTGCACCGGATTTGAATCCGTAACCCCAAGATGTTAGACAAGTGCTGAGCTCTGGCGTACATTCTACTAAGACAGCTAACGAAACAGGACATACTATATGATCCAATCATACAAGAAGTCCTTCCACCAAATATCACAAGCTTCAAGAATTATTTAATTATTAAATTCAAATTATTTCATTTCTTGTTTGTATATTTATTGATTAATTAATTTTCAAAATTTATTTCTTAAATATGCAATTATTTTGTTATCCCTGATAATTTATGTTTTTGAAACACTGTATCATTATAGCCATATTGGAAGGAAGCGTCCGTATCAGTGGCAGTACTTCGTCGACCGGTAGAGTCGAAATCTTTTACGATAATCAGTGGGGCACCATATGTGATCATGGCTGGGATATAAATGACGCTAATGTTTTCTGCAAGCAGCTTGGCTATTATCAAGCGTCCCAAGCGTACAGTGGCGCCACTCATGGTCAGGGAACCGGTCCGATATGGATGGATGACGTAGGATGCTCGGGGAGTGAGTCGCATATCTATGATTGCAGTCACCGTGGATGGGGAAAAAAACATGATTGTACCCATGGTAATGACGTTAGTGTAGAGTGCTACTATGGTTCTTCTGTGGTTCGTTTGGTGAATGGAGGAAATTACTATGGCCGTGTTGAAATTTATGAGAATGGACAGTGGGGCACAGTGTGTGATGACAGGTGGGATATGAATGACGCAAATGTGGTGTGTCGCCAGCTTGGTTTCTCTGGTGCAACTTCCGCCCTTAAAAGTGCAGCTTATGGTCAGGGTTCTGGGCCTATCTTTAGGCATTACGTAAACTGCATTGGATCGGAGGCTTCATTATTAGATTGCCCATTTGACCAGCGTTCGCCGGGTCACTGTAATCACAGCGAAGACTCAAGTGTGGTTTGTTATTAGTGGATGTAGATTTACAACCGAAACATTGTAACAGAGATAGCTACGTTGCATTAGACAATATCACAGATATAGATTTACATGCAACTGTTGCTAAGAAACGTTGATTTAAAAACAATCTAAAGCCAACCATTTTTTATAGGATTCCATTGGTATTAAGTAATATATCCACCGCCGCGTTCGGTATCTGTGTGACCGTGACAATAGCTTTGTAGTCATAAAACACTAGAAGATCCAAGATTTCAAAAATGCCAAATGAAAAAGTTAAGATTAAAGTTAAGATTATGTTAAAAGTTAAGATTTGCCTTTACGTTGCGCTGTTTCAAATTTCATTTAGCTGTGCTGAAGAATTCATTTGCCCTCTTTTTTTAGCAGCTTTCATCGTGAGCTAAACAAAAGAAAAAACTCTGCATGATGTCATTGAGTTCAAAATTTCTTTCTTTTTTATGCAGTAGACTAGTTATTCAGATTTATGAAACCATTACAATGTTTCAAACTTTTCTGCTTTTAAAGAGCAGTTATCGTAAGGGTTCTCGCCTAGGCCTATCAGTACATTTGGCAGACTTTTACTCTCCAATGGACAATCATACTTGTCTACAGCTAGTACCAATAACCATGTGTTACGTAACATTTAAAGAATCTGTTCGGTCATGAAAGGCTGCTATTTAGTTCAAGTGTTGATGTTAGCTCCCTGGTGTTTAGGTGGGTCTCGTACCATCACGCTATATTATAATTTTTCCTACCATAATTAAATTAATGCGCGCGCTCTGATTGGTCAATCAGCTATGGTTAATTGTGCCGGCAAACCCATGGAAATTTCGCGTGTCCTCTGAATTATTATATAAAAGCAATAGACCACAAGTTTTTATGGTTTATACGCTGATAAACCACTTGTGATGTTGGAAGAACACTCAAAGAGTTCGTAATAAATCCGGATTTTGAGCGCGATGTTCCGCCATAATCCGCAGCTCAAAAATATGAAATGATTTTATTCGATGCGGATCGTGATTTGCAAATTCTTCTCGTGTTTTTCCTACATCCCGCGTGGTTTATCAGCCTATAAACCATAGAATCCTGTGGTCTATTGCTTAAATACGTTTTGCAATGAATTAAAAAAATACGATATAACTACAGTATATATATACATACTCGTAAAACGTCCTCGAAACACATTAATCTCCTGCTTGAGCCGCTTTGACTGTAAAAGCCCGTCAGCCATAATTAACCTTAGGCGAGTAATTCCCCGACCCATCGAAATTATATACATGTATCATGTAATTCTGTTTGTTAATGAACCGAAAGCACGTGCCTAATGTGAAAACATGACTCATAGCGGCAAGTACTTTAAGCATGTAGCTAGATTTGTTTTAGGATAGTAAAGCCATTATATACTCATATTTGCTGGTTGTTTTTTTCTGTTCACATTTATATCAGTAGACCACGAGCAGCATACGTTAATATTAAACTCACCTGTTATCATCAAAGAGAGTTTAGGCAAACCAAAACGTCAACGACAAGTTCGATCGGTATATGATTCTGCACAATGTGCAATAACAAATCCTGCGTGGGAGACAATGTGAGCCAAAATAAGTAATAAGCAAGCCAACTCTTACAAATCGAAAGCAGTTATTTGTTATTAGCTTTATTATTGAGGGATAGCTGTTGTTTTTTTAATCTTCGCTGTTCTAGGCGTCTCGTAGTGGTTTATGGCTAACCTATACCTTCTGTTCTGACGTTGGGGCAACTTTTTTATAACTATTAAAAACTGAAAATGCCAAAGCCTTCATTTAACTGACATGCCCAAATTCCTAAAATAAAACCAGTGGCTCAGTAGTGGCAAGAAGAAACTATGAGAAGACAAACAAGATAGAAAAATTTGCTAGAAGTGTGATATTCCTATTTCCGTAAGAATGTCAATTGATCTTCGAGATTATATAAATTAACAGAACATTAGTTTGTTACATCAACGATCTGTCTTGTTTCACACTTAATTGTCTACAGCTGAAGTTTAATTTTTAATCTGAACAAAAGCAACTCCAAAAGAAAACAAAAGCCAATTACAGAGGTTAAGAAATGAGTTAATAAATAGAAAGGCAAATAATGCGAACACAAAACAACAGGTAAACGTTCTGATATATTAGAAAACGACAATGCTCCTTCCCTCCTACAGCAAAGTTGTTTAAGTGAAGACATGATCGATCATCGTAATTAAACACACAACTTAAGCAGTTTTTAAATTAAAGCTTGTTAAAAATTCAGGCCTGAACGGGATTCTAGCCCTGTTCGAATACCGCTTACTGGGGCCTAAAATTTCTCCAGGTTTTAATCTTTAATTTCATTTCAATGATAACCAACCAGCCTGCGCCATTAGTCACTGGTTAAACTGACCAATCAGTTTCAACGGACCAGGCTTATAACATCATCGACTGACAAACACTTTATTTACTTGAAGAAGATATCCGCTCAGGTTGTCAAAACGTCAATAACAGTTCTTTTTAGAACCACCCTCACCCAGAGGATCACACCATACGAACTTCTCGGAGATCTTCAAGCAACCATGTATTTTTTTTTCAGTTTATGTTATATAAACTATTCTTAATACACAACGACGTTTGTTGCAATTTTCCGTTTGTTTTTTCGACTTTAGTCGGCTCCATTTTGTCGAAGGTAACCGAAGAAGATCCGAAGATGCTTCGAATGTACACCAACAAATGTAAGTGTATTTCAAAAATTCACTTACTAAAAGTTATTGTAGGTGTTCGATAACCACCACATGAATTTAAGGCGATAGGTAGTTGTTGTGGACTTGATTCAGTGAGGCAAGTGTCAAGCAATAATTTGCATGAGACAAAAGATATCTGGGCTTCGGTGGCCAAAAAAACCCTAAATATCCAGTGGAAGACACCTGCTACAACGTTACTCGACGCTACAACACGTTTTCGACACTTTCCTTTGCCAAATTGTTTCGTTCACTTGCTTGCCGATTACAAGATTGTTAAAACGGGCAGGAGAAAGATAACGATATCACATTTTTACCATCTGAAAAGTCTCCAATAATCACGTTGGAAATTCATATACTTCATAGATATATTTGTTGCAGCTTGAGTCTGTTTAATCTAAATCAAAATTTGCTGATCTGGAACTTTAGATTTTCTTATCATTGTTGTTTTTGTTTGTTTGTTTGTTTGTTCTACCATGTTAATATTTAAAAATATTGCTCAACATGGTAGAACAAACAAACAATCTCCATAGTATTCTGTATATTCCATGCTTTTATTAGATGGTAAAGATAATAGAAAAAGCTCTGTGCTTTGTAATCCACTTTTAATTTCAGGTTCTTCAAGCTATTCCTCCGCAGCCAACGCTTTCATTTTCTCGCTTCAAATGGCTACGATCCTGTCAAATTTCCTCAGTACCAGCACCTTAACAAAACCATGTACAGCTGTACCAGTTATGGACCGACGTTCGGGGGAAACCTTGGTCAGACGACATTTACACACCAAACGATGCTGTGAATACAAAAACTGCTTTCACCTACTGTGGTTCTACTTACTCTCTCCCCCCGGGGAACTCAGTTCGTTATTGTGCATTTTTTGCCGGAGAAAGAAACTTCACTCCGACTGATATTAATGTGTTTTACGAGACAACTTCTTGAAGCGCAGATCGTCGTCTCGGCTTATTTCAAGTACTTGATCAGTGGGCGACGAGTTAGGTGTGGGAGAGAAAACTGGGGAGAGCGGTCATGTTTTTTCCCCAGAGCCCGCTCGTCGCCCGCTCGCTGGTTCAGTCGTCTCCACCGACCGAGAGCCTGGAACAGACTACTGATTATATTTTGACATTGTTACTGCCGTGTTATAGATTATATTTGCAGAAGACGTAAGTTGTCAAAGATGGAAATAGGTGGTGCAACTCAGGATTTACAATACAAGTAATATTTTAAAATTCTGTAAAAACTAAACGAGCGTTAATTTCGGCGAGTGCAATTTGAAAGAATTTTAAATAACACTCTGGCATTAATTGATGGATGCTTCGTACAATTACTTATTCATTGTATTTACGAAAACTTGGCTACTGTCAGCCAATCACAGTGTCATAAAATAAGCTTCCAAAATCAATACAACACATATACCCGGGATATCCAATCGATTGGAAATTCCATCGATCAATCGATATCAATTGGTATCAATTGGTATCGGCCAATCGATGGCCAATCGATAACCACACAAAAACCGTTCATCGATTGCTATCGATTGGCTCAGCAACATCGAAAAGACGTCACGCACGCCACCGGTGCGGTCATCTGCCATGCTCCCCTTCCAATATACAATGTAATTCAATTTTAGTGATGTAATTTTTGTTTTATGCGTTTTTTTTTTCTTCCTTACAAAGCACTATCGGTTACTATTTCCTTTGTTTACGTTATATTTACATATGTATGTATTAGCTAGGATTTGGAGGAATAAAAAAATAAATAAATAAATAACATTTTTAAGAAGCCCTGGGGACGAAATTAATTAAACAAATTTCGGCCGAGTCTTATTTTATCTCAACGCAAAAAAGATACCGCGTTGCACGTGTACTAGAGTTACCCAGTAGCCCGTCGTTGCCTTTCCGTGTCATATTGTCTACGCAAGACGTCCGGGTAGAGGCTTTACTGAATATAATATGCATCATTATTTTGCAATAACTCATGCTGCAGTTGTTGGCAATTTCATTGTTTGCAAAAGTACAACTTCTGTTGCCGGATTTTTCTGTGAAGGCACGATGAAAGAAACGGATTCCTGTGGACGGGGCGTTAACGTTAAAGAGAAAGAATAGAGTATTGTTTTCCATAAAATGAGTTTACAATTAATGCGCACAAAGCTGTGTTTTTATTTGTCTATTCCTTCTATTCCGTCCATTTGCAATCAATCAATACCAATTTATCTATCGAC
>OMLO01003193.1_pt1 | contig 13514 bp, 6 predicted proteins | sample 1674811 | NCBI WGS metagenome assembly OMLO01 (sample SAMN06265003, study PRJEB25207) | coral metagenome | isolation source: Coral host | place: Mexico:La Bocana,Puerto Morelos, Mexico | collected 2008-11-13
GGTAACAAGGTAATTTGGTTATATCAACTAAGTTGAAAATGTAAATTGGCCACCGTAACGTGTTATAAAGCTGACGTCTCGAGCGTTAGCCCTTCGTCAGAGCGAAACAATTCGCTCGTCAGAGCGAAACATTCGCTCTGACGAAGGGCTAACGCTCGAAACGTCAGCTTTATAACACGTTACGGTGGCCAATTTACATTTCCTAAATTTTATGTCTACTACCAGACTTCATCATTCCTTTCACGTTATCTTTCCTACTTCTTTGTCTCTTTTGACAATATGCAAGTATATAAAAACGTTTACTAAATGCTATTTTCAACGGGCATGCAGAATAGGAAAAAAGGTATCTTCAGCAAAACCGGCAGAGTAAATTTTCAGTCACCATCAGTGACACCTCGGAAGACATTATATGGCTATTACTTGTCAGTGTTTAAATAATACTTCTCAAAGCAAACTTGTAGCTTGTGTAAATTACAAAAACGTAATTCCATGTGCAAAACTTCCCTGAGCCGGAATAGAAAACCTAACTTTAGTTTATTCTGCTTTTTTTTAATTCTCGGTAACGTAGTGACCATACAGACTCTTACTCTCTTGTAAATGTGTTTTGTGTTTTGGTTCTTTTTAGTTCGAAAAACAGACATTCGGCTTCCTTTTCTTTCCTTTTCCTTTTGTCGCCCGATATGGAACATGAACACCTAGGGTTAATCCCAGGGTTAATCAACGCGGCTGGAGACTGGGTAGCATGCACATAATAGCAAAAGGCGTCTACTATCTTTTACCAGAAGTTTATTTTGAAGTGATAAGCGGTCAGCTTCCGCTTCAACACAACAAGAAGTTTCAATTTTGGGGCGAGACCTTCGTCCGAAACACTTTTATTAAATTTTCACTTTTTTCTCATCGAGACTTTTCAAAAATCGTGTGTCATCCTCATCTGGCCTTCTGCTAGGTTCACAAACTTGCAAAAAAGAAAAGCATCCCCTAAAACGAACCCAGAAAGCTAGTTTTCTCAGCCGGAAAGTGTTAAGAATTTTTTGTTATCGTGTTCAGGTCGCTTTCATGAAAGTTGAACTGAAATTGTCGGCCAAACTACGCTCCTGTGCCTCGCATGACTTAAGTATGAAGAACAATCTCCTTATAGGCCCCGTCCACACCAAGCAGTAAAAATTTGAAAACGGCGTTTTCACTACGAAACCGCATCAAATGTTTACCATCCGCACTGCACTGGAGACATTTGAAAGCGCACAATCACCGCTCATTTTGGAACTGTAGTTGAACAAGACTATCGCAGACTGAAACCATATGATAATCGTAACGTAATCGTTTCCGAAAAGCTTCGTTCTCAAATTGTTTTCTCTCTACACTAACGTAAAACCGGCAGCGTTTTGAGATTCCTCCCGTTTGAAGTGCGTTTTTGAAAAGCACCGTTTTCGTGACGGATTACTGTAGACGGTCGGCCAAACCGTAGAAATAAAGGGCTTATATGTTTTATAACGATTTTCGACTTTTTCAATTATATTTTGTGCAATATTTGTCACCTACTACAGCATAAACCCGGCAAAATAGGGCAACAGGGAAACTAGATTTACACCTTAGAAAACTGATCAGAAAACACCTGCAGCTGCAGTGAATTTACATATCAGGGACCTTAAGCAATGACGACGGCGACGCCAAGGACGACGCGTAGAAAAAAAATTGATTTATATTTTACCGTCGAATTTCACATATGCCTAGATCTGTTCAATGCGTCTCTGGCTCTCACGACCTGCCCAAGCTTAATGTGTAATGCTAGCGTTTAACTGCAAATGAAAATACGAAAAATAAGCCACTGTCGTTCACGTTCTCTAAAATACCACACACTTTGTTTTAATGTTTTCAAAAAACAATTTATCTTTGTACACGCGTTGTTTACCGACACAAAAATCTAAAGGTGTCTTCAGTTCTTAAAAAGTGCCAAGAGCCCTCCTTGAAATGACTTGAAAACGTAATTAGTTTTGGCGCAAAAGGTCATTGTTTTGTCTTTCAAGAAGAACGGTAATCGATTTAAAAGGTAAAGCTCATTAATTATCGAAGACACGGCTAAAGAGGAAGTCATTAGAAAAGTCGAATTTTTGACAGTACCCCTTTTCATCACGCAACAAGTAAAAGTCAAAACATTTTTGACAATACAGATAGCTAAAACGATTGGTTATTGACCACTATTTAATTTTCCGCTTTTCTTTGGTCCTTTTCCGTCGCATTAAAATTTACTTAAGTATAATTGTTTGCCCACGGAAAGATCAGAAAGGATCAAGGATTCCGGCAAGACCCAAACACTCTATACAGCACGCAGTTGCTGTCGCCGAGTAGCATGCTTCGGGAATAGTGTGTATTGAATCTGAAGGGAAACAAAGCCTTGATTATTTTCCTCGTGTGGTTTTTACTTCCTAATCCCGGTATGTTTCCAGCAGGACCACTGATTAATCGATATCACCAGTATACGACACAAGCAACTTCCTTTGTTATCACCTCACGTCCAACGATTTATCCTGCAAGGCATCGGGCCTTTAATGCTTTACTGTTAGCTTATTTTAGTTATAAAATTGTAAACACATTTTGAAATAAAATACAAAACACATATATATATCTCCAAGCTTGCAATCGACTGTAAGACATCCGCTTCCGTGTATGAAACTGTTGTTAATCGAACGAAGTAGAGAATATTAGGTAATTTGATTACAAAATGTCTTTAATCTCACGCAGTAAAACTCCTGTGAAACAAACAAGGGGAGCTGAGGGAGGGATCTGTCTTCACTGGATTGCCGCTTTCCCCTGGCAAACTTAATCTTAACGCACGTCTGTTAGTAGTCATGGGGAGAGAAACGATGAATTTTGTTACATTCATTCTGTTGTTGAAGAGAAATTCGAACAAAGTGCGAACTAGTAATGTGTGCTACATTTGTCCCTACAGGGTCTAACTATACAAGTCTACCATTTTTCTCCGATTCACGCTCTAAGTCACTTTTCCGTGTGAAGCGTAGAAACAGTTGACGTCTGAAGGCAGGATGACTGAGCGGAATTACTGAGACCCGGTGACGCAAATTTCATTGTCCTTGGGTTTAATATCGGTGAAAAAGGAATATAAAAAGTCTGTTTGGCGCAAAAACATACAATAAGTCCAGCTGGAGACAAAAAACAATTTCGTCAGGAGGTAAAAATAGCAAGCCTTTGACGGAAGAAGCTGTCACTTGCGACTTTTGTTTAACTGCTGCTGAAAGAAAATGAGTGCGGCTGTTAAAAGGTTAATAGGTTGTTAAGTATTCAGACAAAGGCCGGCGCCGCCAGACCAACATCAGTAACTAAAGGGAGAAGGTAGCCTGCACTGCACCGCTTTCAATGTACCGTAAACTTCGTTTGCTTTCGAGTAAAAGCAACAGAGAGAAGGGCTAGAAATTTCAGTCACTGAGTCCGGCCATTCGTGGACTATATTCCTGTATAACTAAAGCGACTAGAATATTCCAAGCTGTAGGTAAGAGATTGCTGGCTAGCAGAAACAGCTGCGCTGAACTATATAACGTTCAAAGAAAACTCTAAGAAAAATGTTGAGCAACAACACGACTTTTTGCGGAGAAAACCAAACCGATTCTGCATTTTTGGCCACCAATCAGCTTTGTTCGTTGCTGAAACAAGTGCAAACTGAAGACGACATCCCGTTTGCGGAATTCCGAGCGGTGTGCGCGTTCATCTCGTCCGCAAACGCCTTCTTTGCTGTTCTAGCTATACTTAGTAACTGTGTGATTATTGCAGCGTTTTGTCGATTTGTCTCACTGAGAACACCATCCAACCTGCTCTTGCTTGGTTTGTCGTTTTGTGACTTGTTCGTTGGGTTAGTCACTCAACCTTTGTTCGTGGCTGAAACAGCTTTAGTCGCTGCCAATTCGGGCGTAGCTTGCACATTCAAAGATTTGTATGTAATATTCTTGTTCTCGTTTTCGTCCGCTTCTGTACTTCACGTCTGTGTATCGAGCATTGAGCGTTCCATTGCCATATTTTACACTTTTAAACATCAGTTCTTTGTAACGAAGAGGAATGTTGTGGTATGTTTGACGGGTTTTTGGATTTCATGGGTGTTGTTATCCATTTTCACTCGACGCAAGCATGGGGGAGGCCTCATAGGCTTCTCGCGCATGGGGTTTATTATTTTCAGCGCTTTAGTGGTGCTTGTGATGAACGTGCGGTTATTTGTAGAAGCTCGGGCCCATTCTAGACAGATTCAACACTTTTCAATACAATTCCGCTCAACATCGCAAGAAGAAAGCAACGAGAGATCAAGGCTTGCCAGGGAAAAAGCAACCCGGGACACCAAAGCAGCCAAGACAACTTTCCTCACAATTGGTATTATGATTTTGTGTAATTTGCCGCTTATAGCAACATTCACTGCACGCAGATTTTACAGAGTGAGTGGACGAGTGGCGACTTTGCTTTGGTTTGCTGCAAACACGATTGTCCTCTTGCCTGCCACACTGAATCCTGTAACTTACTTTTGGCGCAAAAGAGACTTCAGGATTTGCGTGAAGAGAATGTTTGGTTGGCGAAATGCTGTTGGAATTCCGCGGTAACTGACAACTTTTTCACCCAGAACCGAAGAAAATAAACCTGGCGATTAGTCACTAAAAAGCACTGGACCAGGCGTTTTCCAACTTTACATTTTATTTCTTTTCTCACGCAGCGATGAGCCTAAATCATCTGCTTAGAAATGGTAATATTAAGACGGCAGCTAATCATAGCGAGCACCTTGCAGATGATATGTGATAAAAAATATCTTAGACTGCAAAGATAACCGATATTATTAAACGCTGAATCATTGCATAATGATGTAATTTAAGAGTTTTCATTGGCTTAGCCATCAAGGTATACGAGCCATTATAACATGTTCTTCTAATATGGTAAACGTACGAGTATTTTTTGGGGACGTTCTTATTTCTATTTTATTTTAGTTTTCTATATTTTCCGGGATAATTTGGCGGCGTCTTTAGGATATGAGACGATTATGGCCACCTCGGTGATATGTGCCTCATTGGCTATCTACTATCTCATATCCAACGCGCGCTCGTGGAAATATTTTTATCTGTAAAAAGAATTTAAAAACTTGAAATTATTTTAAAAAAAAACCTTTCTTCGGTTTTTCTTTTTGGGGAGCAGGGATGGCGCAGTGATGAGAACGCTCGCCTCACACCATGGTTAAATTCCAGCCCGTTGTTATCGTGGGTTGAGTTTGTTGTTGGTTTTCGCCTTGCTCCGAGGGTTTTTCTCCGGGTTCTCTGGTTTTCCTCCCTCCACAAAAACCAACACCCTAAATTCCAATTAGACCAGAAGGCTGATGCGCCTTCCTCTCTAAATATTGTAATTTGTTTAATTATTTATTTTAAAATATATCTTAGCCCAGAGATTGAATTCATAGAGTATTATCTCAAAATCTAAGTGAGGTAGGAATGAAAATAAAGGCCTTAATTAAGGGGCAGATAGGTATAGTACATTTGCAAATAAATTACTAGTATGTTATCTTAATGTTCTTTTCACTCTATGGATAACTAACTACTAATTAACAGAGAGTGGCGTCTTTATGGGAAAGTATTAGACCGAAACCTCGCCGAGGTTGGAGATTCCCCCGCAAAGACCGAACGTTCGACGTTTATAAGTAGTTCATCAATTTCCACATCATACAGAAAGACTACTCAAAATATTGGGTAACGTTTTTCAGAATTATTATGTCTTATGTACAAAGACCGCTCAAGCAGTTCTATTTATGCTAGCATTTGCTAAGAATTTCAAAGATCTTCATTAATATTTTTGCATTTATGTTTCTTTTTCTAAAGAAATCTTTGAAGAAATACTTTTTCGTTGATTTTTTGCGCGCGGAATTCAAACAAATGCAATCTGATTGGCTCCTAGAGAGGGAGAAATTTCCCAACCGACCCGCTACAGCAGGCGGAATCCGTTATGTTGAACGAATTACCGGTAATCGTCAATCTGTTACCTTTTCTATCGACGATTATTCAAAGCAAGTTTATGTCTATTCACTTTAAAATGAGAAGGAAGGCACTGTAAGTAAATTCAATTAAGTGTTTTGAAGTTATGAGAGTTTATTTCATTGTTAATAATAATAATAACAATAATAACGATTTGAGAAGAAATATTAGCGATAAAAATTGAACGACGTTTCGATGACTCGCTGTCATCATTACCAAGTTAAATTAGAATACAGAATTGAAGCTTTATATAGTGATCGGAGAATGAATGAAAGGGTGTGAAAATCTATTTACATAGTCAATTTTTAAGTAAACAGTTTTTAATAATAATAATAATAATAATAATAATAATAATAATAATAATTGTAATAATAGTAATAATAATCAGAAGGAAGAACAAGAACAAGAACAAGAACAACCGCCTCACCCTCAGGCCGGTCATGTCACGCTGGTCATGTCACGCTGGTCCTGAGTAGAAAGTATAAATACAGTATATGTACAGAAGCTAAAACTTATTAAACCTATAAAAGCGTACAATTACAATAAAATCCTAAGATAGAGTTAACAAGAGTTGTTTACAAGCATTATTATCTGTACCTCAGCGCTGTAATGGCGCGTAACACTGCACGAGTTTCTCTCGCCACACAATTTAAGCAAAATGAGTCAATTGCAGTCGAGTTTACCTCTCTGATAGTTGCGGTATTAACGAGAATTTCTGTGAAATACACGTGAAATAACGAATTTCCGCGCCTTCTACTACTCAATCAAAGATACAAAGAGTCTGATTCGAGTGATTGATTCGAGTGATTCCCAATGAAGGGCAGTAATTATTTTTTTAGTACAACTTCAAACTTTGTACGAAATTTCATACAGGATAAACAATTTTGGAAACTTAACTCGTGAACTAGAGTGCAACTACTAGTAGCGTAAAGTAGTTGGTAATAAATCTGTTCGGCATTTCAAGACCACCGTCAAAGTTTTTTGACCTCCCAACCGGACAATAATTACATAATTTTTGTCTCTGATTCGGATTCGGATTCTAATCTTTTTTTCAGCCAGTCCTTATTTGTGGGCCGCGTGATACTTTTGTATTAAACACAGCTCTTTTCCAGTCGTTGAGGTAATTTTGGAGATATATCTGAACGGCATGTGTTCACTAATTTGTTTGTCTAGACGAGAACATGTCGACATCACCTTGTTTACCCTGTGCCTCTGTTTCAAAACGAGTCCTCGAGCAAAACCATTCATACGTACACAAAAGTGAGTTTGATTTGCATAAAAATGAACGTGCAGGGGAACTCCGCACGAAGACTCGTTTTGACACAGAGGCAGAAGGCAACCGGAAATGGCCTATGCAAACGTAACTCTGACTGGGTGCGCTAGATAGTTCCCCCCTATATAAACTAAAGCAATGCCGTTTAGTTTCTGAAGACACTAAACCGGCAAGAAAACGTGGTTTTGAAATAAAACTACTCGACAAACGAAGGTATCTGAATATAACAAGAACATTAACCCTACAACGGACCGATTAACTAAGAAAATGGTCGATATCCTTACCGACATCCTACGACAACCTACGAAAAAAAGCCAAATGTCACTGAGGTATTTACACCTTGATGGCATTACTAATAGGGAAGTGTTGGCTAATGTCCTTGTTTATTTAAGACAGTTTCTTTGAGTGTGGAAAGTAATTGGTTTTGCATCACCACGCCACACCATTAGCTTTGTTTAAGGTGAATCCTCAAAAATAAAAGTTCTCAAAACATTTGTGGAAAATTTTCCCTCATTGTTCTGTTCTGAAGCACTGTATCGAAAAATACAATAAAAATGACAAAGGTCATTGAAGCAATACTAGATGACGGTCTCGAGTACATGGAACAATGTAATATATCATCTGCAAAAAAGTCATACAATTCCAAACGACCATTAACTAAAAACGTTCCTCGAGTCATTGTTTTCGAGGTCATAATTCGCATCCTTGAGTAACGGTTTTCTGCTATATCATTTTTTTTTTCTTCCGAAGAATTTTTTCTCGATTTCTCTACTTCAAGAGGATAATATGTACACCAAAATTATGCAATAAAAAATATAGGCCATGGAGCTCGTTTAAGAGTAAGTAAGCGGCACTTATTTCGCTGTCGAGATGGAAATCTCTTACGTTGTGTACGTGCACGCGCCCATGTGCACCCTGCTAATGACGCGAAAATCGTTCGCACTAGCTATAGGGATGTGCAATGCAATACTGAGGAATCATGTGAACTAAATTCTTAAATCGACCGGGGTTTTGATATTGAAAAATATATCGACTTTCAAAAAAAGTGAAAATTTTCTGGATGGCAAAAGCCGGCTGATGAGTCCATATATTAGTTGTGAAATGTTGAGTTTAAACACATCTCACCAAAAAACTATTCACTACATTAAATCGTGTCATAGACTCATCTTTTACAGGTAATATTTTGTAGTTCAATAAGAAAGTGTAGCGCTTATGCTAATAAGGGTAAGAATTGTAAAGAAACATTTCCATATTTGACTTATAAAGCTATAAACTGCAATGACCAGTGCAGGCTCTCTCATCATGTGCTCCACCTAGCCACACAATGTTTCAGTTACAATTTTTACTGTTCTTAGTTTCGATTATTTGCTAAGATAAGCATTTAAGAATATAATTGGATAGTTTAATTACAGTTACGCAAGATTCACACTGATCCTCCTCTCTCAGAACAAATCTCCCTCAAGTTCTATCAGTCTCTACTCTTTCCAAACTTAACTGAACACAAGACGTGCGAATTTGTCAAGCCTACGTACTGCAAAAATGCGATTGCATCCACAATATGTTCCGTTAGACTGCTGGGAAATATGTTTCTGTAGACGGTATATTATATCGTCCTTGATCCGGATGGTACCTTGAGGGTGACACTCTTCCCAATGAGTCTGGACGGGATTCTGATGTTGACGGACTGGGGGCATTCGTGGTGACAACGGCTCTTGAAAAGATGCTGATGCCGACAGTGTTTTAATTAATTGACTGCCGACCGGTTAGTTCAGTTGGTAGAGCGTCGGACTACCGTGCGGGACGTCTCGGGTTCGAGCCACAGACCGGACCAACACTCAGGGTCTTAAAATAATTGAGGAGAATATGCTGTCTTTGCAATGACATCTAGTATTCTCTGTTAAGGACGATAAACCGTAGGCCCCGTCTCCTGCATCTTCACTGTTATGGTCAGTAGGGGACGTTAAAGAACCCACACACTCATCGTAAAGAGTAAGGCACGAAGTTCCCGGTGTTGTGATCTGGTCTTTGCCCATTGTGCTGTTGAAATGCTCGGAAACATTAGCTGTTTAAGCTACTCTAAAATCCGAGGGTAAATAAAGTATGATGATGATGATGATGATGATTAGGCCTGGAAGGGGTGATTATCTGATCCGCAGTTGCTGAGAGGAAGGGATGAGGTGCTTGTATTCTCATCGGGCCGGGATAGCGAGGAAACGATGACTTCCATGGCTACGTCGGTAGGGGTTCCTACTTCGGCAGCGCTGGAAGAGAGACTGACATCAACTAGTTTCCCGTTAGGTGCTCTGGAACCGGCGATGATGTCGGGTCTGAAAGTAATGCTGAAGGCGTTGGTCTTCCCACTGGGCCTGGTTATGGATTCTTGATGGTTTGCAATAATCACTCTACCATTTAAAAAGTTACTTCCACATCCGAATCCGATCCGCTTCATCATTTTTTTGACACTTTTTCGAAAGGCCTGTTTGCGGATTGAATAAATGATCGGGTTTGCCATGGAACTGACTAGATAAATGGCTTTAGCGATCTTGACAGCCAACATTGGAACATCCTCCACAAACTGACGGCAAGTATTTACGACCCAGATGGGGATATAAAACCCTAAAAAAGCACCGACCACAATACTCACATCAACAGCAGCTTTTCTATCAAAGATTTTTCTGGCCACTGCTTTATTCTGACCTTTATTTTGAATGAGCGTACGCTGGATTACTTGATCGGCTTGTTGTACTCTTCTTGCTGTTTTGAAAACAGACCAGTTCAGGTACAAGATAACCAGGAAAGGCAAGATAAGGCTGAAAATGAGATAAAAGATCCATCGTCTCAAGTACGCATCGTTCTGGACCGACCATGCTTGTTCGCAAACGAATAATATCGGGTTGTAGACGTAGGCTCCCCAACCAAAAAATGGGCCTATGCAAAATGGTATCGGAATGATCCACAGTAGTACCAGAGACGTCTCTTTGCACAGATTCATGGTACCATTGTATGTAAAGGGCTTTTTTACGATCGCTCTGTACCGCTCATACGACACAGCCACCAGATGTAAAACTGTGCTAAGGTAGAAATACCTGGAGAAGGAGGCCAGAAGATAGCACGCTGTTTCACTGTATAGCCATTTCTCCTGAATAATGCAGCCAAGACTGTATGTGTTAGTAAGAATCAGGGCGAGTAGATCCGAGACTGCCAGGCTTGCCAACAGGATATAACACATAACATGCAATCTGCTGCCAGCAGAAACCGTCAAGACCACGAGAAGATTTCCCGAAAGACCAATCACGTTCACAATGGCGCGGAAAGCGACAATTAACCTAGTAATGACCATGTCTGTTCCTAGCAAAAACTGCTTCGTCCAGCATGTAATAGATAAGACCCTGAGGTATTCCCAACAACAGACGTATTATTTATAGCGGGATTTACGGCTTTAATAAATACATTACTGGGCGAAGTCTTTAAAGAGCAGTCTTGAAAGCGCTTTGTTCGGAGATGAGACATGGGCCGTATTAAACAAAGAGGCACTTGATCCATTTTGCATTATAATTTACATTTATGTGCAAGCGTTGGCAATTTCCGCGATGTCTGCTATTGATAAACGATGAAATAAAAAAAGAATTTTAAATTTATTACGAAAAAAAATCATCGTCGTGAAAATAAATATCGGGATTTTGCAATAAATATCACGGGGTATCATGAGCGATCGATGGCGTGTAGGGTAATTTATTGAAGAAAGTTTTGAGCGACCGAGTATGGCAAAAAGCGACAACATGGGAAAGAACAAACATTTGTCTTTATGACCTAGAGCTCAAAAAATGCATTAGTGAGTAATTATTTTCATTTAATCCCGCTTTGGTTCATAGATTGTGTACCGATGCATCAGTTGTGTATACTGACTGTAGGCCGACTCTGATAACAGACGATATCGCTCAAGGCCGGAATTTCAAGAACTAGGCAACATGAAAATAAAAATAAAAATGTTTTTTGGGGGGTTTCCTCTGGGAAATAGCCAGGTACGAACATATGCTAACGACGATAATTATTTCGCAGATCATCGAGTGCAAAGAAACTGCTATTCTGTAATTTCACTGTTACTTCACTCTAAGTGTTATCGATGTAGGGCTAGAGATAATCAGTCTTTGACTGTCATTGTGCACGCTATTAAAATAAAGTGTCATTCATTCAGTCTGATCAATAGAGTGTAAATTACGAAAATGAGACAAACAGACTGAATAAGTCTAAATTATTGCGAGATTCGTAGGCTGAAAATGAATTTAATTTTTAAATCGCCATTGCATGTTCTGGGCGTTAATTGCCGTCGTCCGGTTGAAGCAAATTCCTTAGACATCGTTACCATACATCAATAGAGCAATGGTTCTGAGAGCAGGCCATTTTACTTCAGTATGAAGTAGTTTCTAGAGAGAAAACGCCACATATTTTTTAACCAGGCTGTCCAATATCAGATGTGATGTGTGTTTTTTTACGCAATAATTATCTATGTACGACAATTCCTCTTATACGGAGGCCGTCAGATTCGGAAGAACATGAGTTTTTCACCCGTATTCTGGATTCGTTTAATAGAAAACACACGTTGTTTAGCTGTTTTAATTTCTACGTTAGTTCAAGAGACTATTATAATTGACATTATGCGTCGTCCGAGTATTGAAAGAGATGGATATTTCTTTTATCGTTTTTGCGAAGATTTTTGCTTTTTAAATTTCGTTTACTATCTGGACGTACAGAAAGGACGATCGGTGTGCATGTTTCTTCACTCGTAGTTTTGCTTCGTTTTATCTTCGATTATTGCCAGTTTTCTTGCATTTGTGTACTTATGTTACCTTATGCAACTATTGCTCAACATAGTACTTATTTTAATTCCACAGTTGTCGCAGTCTTAGAGGAGTTAAAAAAATGTTATCCTCAGAAGTGATTTTCTTTTTCCAGATAGGCCGATAGCGAAGTGATAAAAATAGGTATGCAATTGCAATGCTAGCTTTTAGTTTCTATGCATCTTGAATTGCTGCAATAATCAGCAATGTCTTCTTTAGGTCAGAGAGTGTTTTGTTGCCAAAGGCCTAAGTGTTACATTTGGGACTGACTAGAACTTGGATTTGTAACATAGTGACACTTTGCAATAGTAAACAACAATACAACTTTATTTACCCTTTTTAAATTTTACATGAAATAATACGAAAAACGATTAAATTATAATAGAAAGGGGTATTGACCTCCTAACATAACTAAAGAGTTAAGAAAATTAGGAGGCCAATTTACCTAAGGTAAGTTATATTACTATGGTAGAAAAAAAATAATTTGTGTCGGTTATAACTGATTGGCCAAATAACGGCATGTCATGGGCCGGCTATGTTATGGGCTTACTTGGAGAAACGAAAATAGTGCTTCGCCTATCAAATCTGTAGTTCAGTGTAAAACAATTAAACTGGAACGGTTCAATATCGTGTAACTGGAATTAACGAGAGTACATAATTAACTACACATTTAACTGTAATCATAATAATTGGTGAAATTTCAAGCGTTATACACTGTGAAAATGTAACAGACTTGGATTTCAAAAACCCGCGAAATGATTTTTAAAAGCTGTTTTCCGTTGTTTTGTTGTTGTTCTTGTTTTTGGAGATGCCGATGGCAAAAAGAAGGAGAAAGGAGAAAGAAAGTTCTTACCTTCTATTCGTGGCTAAATAATCTGGTTGTGATGTGGTTTTGAGTCGTGACAAGCTAGTTTTTGTACAGTAAGTCCGTTGAGAAAATTGTGAAGTCTGGAACGAGCTCACCAACCCACGGGAGAATGGGCTGAACAAAATGGCAGAGGGAAAGGAGCGCAAATTTCGAGGCTTCCCGGAAGCTTCCAGTCTTTCATGTATAGCTACAGCAATGGCAAAGTGTAATGATATAACTTGGGCCCGAGCCCATTTGCACAACGTAACCTTCGAAATTTCGTCAACACGAGTAATCTATTAGATAAACCGTAAGTGAAATCTTTATTTATTATTGTAATTCTATTTTGGGGATGGTCCCGTGGAGGGGGTCTGTAGGGGTGGTCCGTGGGCCGCTCCGTAGTGGAGGTCCGCGGACCGGGAGTCAATAGGGAGCTTAAGCAAAGACGACGACGCCGCCGAGGACGACGCCTAATAAAAAATGAATTTATATTTTACAAGCAAAATTCGCGATTGTTTAGATCTGCTCGGTACGCCAATGGCTCTATAAAC
>OMLO01003195.1_pt1 | contig 13512 bp, 8 predicted proteins | sample 1674811 | NCBI WGS metagenome assembly OMLO01 (sample SAMN06265003, study PRJEB25207) | coral metagenome | isolation source: Coral host | place: Mexico:La Bocana,Puerto Morelos, Mexico | collected 2008-11-13
TTATTGATACTGATCATCGGTTTATACCAGCGTCTTCCTCCCGGACTTCGCTGATCGGTCTTTCAGTTTTAAATAAAAATAAAGCTTTTTAAACATAGAGAACACTTTCAAGAGTATGGAACTGCCTTAATGCCACAAAGTTAAGTTTAGATTTGAGCCACGCCCAGACCACAGGAGATCGCTGTCAGGGAGCCAACAGCTACGAGGAAAGAATTTCATTAGGTGGTCTGTCTAAAGCTCGTGACGGATCTCGGTGTAATATTTCCAAACAATATTTTCAAGCCTTGAATTTTCAAGCCCTCAGGTATGGTTTAAAGATTGAAGTGTTAACCGCTCTCTCCTCTTTTACTATAGTTCTAAAGTGAATACTATTTCTGTATGGCGTGCTTTACTGCTTGTATCAGTCTTACACTAAAGTAAGTGAACTAAAGTCGGAAACCAAATTGAACTTTTCGGCAATTCTGTTTAAATCATTCATAAACCACAAATGTTTGCTAAGAGCATGATAAGAGCAGCCTGGACAGTGAATATCTTTTAACCTACTCCGCAGGCTTGAACAGAAACATTTGTGCCATACAGATAAACTCAAGCTCGAAGTAAATCACTTCAGTTGTATCTGACGTGAAATTCATCGAGGACTTAATTCGATGATTGTTTGGACTTATGACAAAATACAAGGCGACTTGTGACATATTTGGACGAGTGTTTCTTGTAATCATAACATATAGTGTTGAATTTCGAGCCTTTGAAAATAATAACCTTTTCATTCGTTTATGTATTGTCTTTATTTTGTTCCATTTCGGGCCAGTTGTCGTGTCTGGCAGTTTTAAACGTTTCCAATACAAACCCTTAAATACACATATAGAAATTTCAGCATACTTATTGGCTGAGAACACGTCAATAATTCCAAACAGTGTAGAAAGATTAAATTCAGTGCAAAAACTTGAAATGATGTTTGAAAGCGCAAACTAATTGCATGTTTATTGTTACCAAATGATCCTGGAATACATAAGACCAAAAATTGCACCCGCCCGACAGCCTCTTGCCATTTGTTTTCTTCAATCTTACTGCTTATTTATTCCAAATATTACACGAAAAAAGATATTTGATTACCTATACACACAGCCATTTTATGTTAATCCTCTTTTGCATCAGGCCTCGTTATGAAGAAGAGGCCAAATAGGCCAGGGAGGGGGAAAGAAAACGGGCAAATTCATCCCATTCTGAAGAGGAAATGAATGATTCCGTGATATTGATCTTTTGACGATGGTTTCTTCGATGATTTATCTGCACGTTAATAGTTTAATCAATTTCCCGCCTTCTCACCCATACGACAAGGTACATATTCACGCTAGTTAGTCGGACCAGACGTGCTTTTCCGAACATTCAGGTCAATAAGTACACATCATTACGCTTGGTAGTTTGATGCGTTGCGTAGAACTGTCAAATTTGTGCCGGTAAATACGCAACGACGTGTTGAATAGCGCACGTTAAATAACAGGCCTAGGAAACTAATTGTCATCTCTCGACCAGCTCAAGCCCAATCCTAATAGCCGTGTGGACCTGTTGACGTCAGCATGTCGGACTGCGTATTTCCCTAGAGGCAACATGCACGTCTAATGCCATGTGATAATTAGCTTTATTTTCAGTCTTCGTCTCAATTTCAAAAAGAAAGGACAGATCGGTGAGTAGCTTTTGATCACTTTCTCGTACATGTTAGGTAAAATGCTAAAGAACATCCAGGGTGTCGTTTTTTTTTGTTAACGTGCTTCTGACGTCCTTCAGGAAAACTGCGACAGGTAACCTGACGAAGATGACAGCTAGCCTTGAAAATAAGTACTAGAGTTTTCTAGTGTCTCAACTGTCATATTGGATTTATTTTTTATGCTAAAATTCTAATCTGAAAGTTAAACAGATGTCACGAATCGCAAGTGTTTTGACGGAAACGTTCCCTCACGTTGAAATCTCTCACAACAAAATTCGACAAATATTTGCATCACGTATACGTATTATCGACAATGTTAAAAACGCTCATAAAACGAGATTTAAATTTTCGATTGTGCATGGAATGTTCTTTTTTTATATTGCACATTTCATCAACAAAGAAAAAAAAACAAGGTGAGACCGCCTTCTAGCAAAGCAAGAAAATTCACGGTCTCCCTTTGAATAGTTTCGGCGTGCTGGGAAATAAGCCTCATATAGAAATCTTGCTTTGAAAGCATTATCCTGTTTACTTTTTAAGTACCGCGGATTTGTTTAATCTCTGTTTTATGTAACAACAAGAAAACCTCTTTCGCACGTCATTTTCAAAACGATACAAGCGTTTTTAGTTTCAACTGAAGCGCGCTGTTTTGGGAAACACACCAACCCGCCGTATCTCAGTGAAACAGAGTCGTTAGCAACCAACCCATGGAAAAAAAATGAAAACACAACGCCGGGAAATTACAGAGCTTATAATGAAACGGATACCGAAAAGTGAGCGCTTGATTCAATCAGCTCATTACGTGACTAATTGCGGCTGACAACAGCTGAGGGCTTCTTTTGTATTGTCAACAGCTCAATAAAAAACAAGTACAATTTCTTTCTTTGCTCGGGAAAAACACAGGAGCCAAAAGACAACAGGGACTGGCATATTTGGGAGGTGACTCAAGACGTATTAGAAATACACATAGCTTACAGAATAGATATACATTTTTTTTAAGAAGTTAGTTTGTAGCATATGATGGGAAACTCTAGACAATTTCCGCAGTTGATCAAGTGATTGTCAGCTGCCTGCCTGCCTGTGTAGTATTGTGTATTAATTACAAAAAAAAAAAGAAATTAGATGTTAATATGATTTGCGGACGTTACTGGTTTATTAACCAGTCGATGGAAAAAAATTTCGCCGCTGAACATCTCGCGGGATTTTTAAGATTGTGTTTCCTTTCTTCACCATCAGTTCTTTACAGGTAAGGGAAATCTTCTTTCCTCTCTGAAAAATCCCTCTCTGAAAAACCGAGTTCTGACTATCTTAAGCATGTAAGCACGATTTAGAGTACAACGCACTGCTCTGGCCTCTAAATAAATCACATACTAGAAAATCTGAAAATAATGGTCACGATATTGCGGAATTTTCTCCGACAGATTACAAAAAGTTTTCTTAGTATTGAGGATGGCTAGAGATAGCGATTATAAAGTAGACTACAATATGCCGAGAGAAAACGAGAAAATGAAAAGCTGGCCTCGGATTTATTCAGTTAACATTTACAGCCGTGTCCAATGCTACGATATAGAATAATCAAAAATTACCTTTGAGGACTGACAAAAATTTCGGGGAACACTTTTTTGCAGTGTTTTGAGCAAAAACGCGGCCTAGTAGGAGTTCTATTTCTTCGGCGCGTAATTAGTCATGTCTGTAATCTTGTTCTAAAAACAATATTTTCCAACGTGTATAAGTCAAAAGTGAAATAGACGAGATCCTGTAATACATGTAATAAGATATCGTAAAACTTGATACATAAAAGAAGTGTAACTTTTTCTTCCTTAATACATTAGCTGGTGGGTTGCGTTGTAAAGTGATTCGCCAACTTTGCGGGTATTCTGATAAAAAAAGACATTTTATCCAAGTTCAATGGTTCGGACACCAGTGAATTTTACTGGGTAGAACAAAAACACTGAATTTTAATCATGTTATCAATATGGTAATTGTTATTTCAGTAGAAGCTAGTGAGGTCATCAAAACTAATCAAAAATCCTCTTTGAAAAGTGTTTTGTATTTGGCCAAACATCATTGATTCGAATAATTCTAGTAGATCTAACGAAGTGAATTAAGCAATTTTTCAGGAAAAAATAATTGTTTACAGATATATTTGACGAGTATTGCGGAGCATGCGCGATTTATAAGTTTTGGCGCAACTAAGCCGGCAATAAATATGACTTAAGTTAACTTAACAGCACGGAAAACTCATTTTACTTATTTCCAATTCCTAAGAAGAAGCTTTGATAATGTACTGTTTTATTAAGTTTTCACGACCTGCTCAATATCCTCTGCGACTTATTCGTAATTTTCCTCTTGCTTAAATTTTGCTCTTCTGTGCCATGTCATCTTGCAGTGAAGCCCCCCTCTTGAGGAAATACCTTTTGTCGTTTCGCACAATTTAAAGACATCTCTCTTACTTTTTTGACTGGGAAATTGTTAGGAAATTGCCAGAACGTTACATATACGTGACGATCTTTTTGGACCAAAGTACTCAAAGTTAAAACCAGATTAATCGGCTGATCTGATATTCCATACGTATTTCAATATTTATAGCTTGATAAGATGAGATAGAGCTTAATGACAATGCCAAGTACACCAAGGTCTTGAGAAATAAATTAAACGTCTACAGAGGTTGTTTTAGTCCATGCGTTTTAAGTCACAACTGTCTCGCTGTGATATGCTGCCTCTTTAAGCTTAAAACGCATTTGTTTCATGTCAATTTGTACATGCGCTGCCTGGTAGCAATTGCGTAACACGCACGTACAAAACTGAGATACAGTTGGACCCCGCTGATTCGAACACGGTTATTTCGAATTAATCGTTATTTCGAACTTACAACCATTTTCCCTGGATTTTTGCCTTCAGTTATTTACTCAGTTGGCTGTTTTAAACTTCCGACCTCTCGCACTATTTTTTGGTTTCCCTTGGGAGCTCGAAATAGCGGGATTTCACAGTATCGATAACCACTGAAAACATTGGTAAAGGGTCAGTTATACCGAACTTGATATCGTTATGCGCGACGGTTAAGTCCAAGACTATATTTGCTTCAACGGGATGCCGTTTGTATCGAATATAGCGTAGTTTTCACCGGCAAACGGCCTTGAAATTTTAAAACAACACGAAACAGCGAGCGTAACATGTTTACAAGTTGCGACATGATGTTTCAAATAGAAAGACCGGCAATAGTTTTATAACATTTAATAATCCTCAAAAGCTAAAGCGACAGGAAAAGTATGTTACTGAAAACTGAGGAAAATCTCAAGCATCTATTTGTATGTAAAAAGGGCGTTTCTGGGACATAATTGATTATATACGATAGACTATTTAAAACTGTATTTAGTGGAATGAATCCGCCACTGAGCTTTTAGGGTCAAGGGCAGAATTAGAAACTAACCGCGTTTAACACTGACATTTCGTAGTCAAGTTATATTGGGTTTGAATAAAATATGCGGCCCTTTATACGTTGCTTTACTTATTTCCAAGTCAATCTTTTTCATTGCAAGCGAGCAAGCTCTTTGTTAACACAGGTTTCCATGAAGTGTTTGTGTCGAGCCCTCGCCAAATTTAACTCGGTGCCCAGTCACAAGAATGTTCAGTGAATGTATCATTTGGATATTTCCAGAGTAATTTTTTTTGTCAAAATACTATGATAATAGACTACAAAAGGCTGGATATTATCTCGTTAGAGAGTATGGATAGCATATAACTGTTTACAAAACAAAACATTATTTTGGATACAATACTCAGTGACCTTGACTTTCGAGATCCTTTGAATCACACCTCGAGAACAATTCTGTTTCAGTTTTTTGTCCAAGTCGTGCAACAGATGAATTGATGTTTTTTCGAGTGAGAGTGACACACTGGATAAGGCTTGTTTATAAGCCGTTAAATCCAATTTTGTGAGCAAACGAGCAAATTTTTCGGTTCATCGTTTCTTGACTGGAAGAAAACAGTCATTTTGAACGTTGTAGTTTGCAAGTTTCAAGGAGAGCTTAACGAGACATCATTACGGTGAGTTTGTCTCATTCGCTTTTCGTATTGTTGTCATAGCAGTGCTAAAGTTTGTTTGAGTCAGTTACCTTCACTTGTACGTTACAGAACACGAAGAAGACCTGTACCGTTAACCGAGTTTTTTCAGTTAATAACTAACCAAACGAGACAATTGGCAAACAACACAAACGATTTTCCTACCAAGAACAAAAGACGTGCAGGTTAACTGAATTATTTTAAAACAAGATGACAGAATTCGAGAGGTCTGCAGGATTTTTTCAATTTGAGATTACAACATGCAACACTGGCGTTATCCGTCCCTCACTTTTGTATAACTTATGTAGCACTCAGTGTCATTTTTAAAGCAACAAGACTGTATTATATTACGATAAAGAAGCTTCTTCACGGATTGCTCATCTTAAAAACTTTAGCCTAACTTCATAGATGGTCAATGATGAAGAAGAAGTTAAACACGGATTGTAACCCGTGTTAAACTTCTCACTGATCATTGACTATCCATGATCGCTTATGGTTTATTATGATCTCTTTTGTGTTTTTCTATCTCTATTTTCCGGTTTCCTTCAGTTTAAATTGAGGTCGCTTTATACGTTGCCAAAATATCTCACATGTGAGAAGGCCTCGTGCCTTGAATTTTTAACTACGACTTCGGAAAAGAACACATGTGCCCAAGACCGGTTTTCCTTGCCCCATGTTGTGATTCAGTTATCTTTCTACAAATTTACAGTTTTCCCGCACGCCGATAACTGTTGATCTCCAGATGTCAATAATCACATCGGCGCCACTCCATCTCACACAAAAAAATTCCTGCTGAAAGACGCGCTCGGTCATCTTTTATTGACTCAGTATTTTACATCACTAAATATTCTAAAAATTCTCGATAATATATGTAAGTAGAATTGTTAGGCAGTCAGTTCCACTTTAAGATGTTGTCCATGTTTCTAAGTATCATCTTACAAGAAGATTGCAGGTAAACGTAACGACGAAAAATATTGGCTTTTTTTTTTGTGTATCCTTTCCGGCCTTGTATCATCTCGGAGCAGATATCCTGTTCCCAACGGTATACAAGTTCAGTCTTCATTTGTTTACGACAAAAAAGTTTGTCTCAGTTTTCTTGCTGACGAAACTGTTTTAATTAGAGTACATTATGGTATACAACCAACCCGCTAAAAAAGCTGAATTACAGTTATTGAGAATTTAAAGGCAGCCATGTTTTCAGTCCCAATCGAAATTGCCCATATGCCTGTGTGTTCAGTAAATATTTGTAAAGAAATCCATGATTCTTTTTTCGCAGCTTTAGAAATTGCGAGGAAGCTGAATTGAAGATGGTTCGGTCAAAACTAGAGGTTTACGTGTAAAATTACAACACCGAAACCATACCGTTTATTACATTTGACCACATTTCGTGTCTTAAATTTTTATCAACTTAATATTTAATTACTTTCTGCAAGAACTTTCTCTATTGATCTTTATTATGCAATTTCGTTCCGCGACTTTGAGTAACCTAGCTATAAACCATATTGCCGTTTTAATTTGTCTATCTTTCCCGGGCCATAGAACCGTACGTGTTTTTCATTATTCCAAGTAAATTTGGCAGTTACTTCATTCTTTAGTTCTACTAGAAATTTCCTCAGTTGGAAAGAAAAATAATTAAAAAAACAAATGAATTACCAGGAAACATACCGTCATATGTTGGCTTAAAAATTTAAAAGATACTTTATCTAGCCTTCTGTTCGTTCACAAGGGAAACAAAAGTGGCCTTTATCAGCGAAAAGAAAGAACCAAGCGGCCACTAAGTTCTTTTAATTTAAAATATTCAGAAATCACTTCCTCGGAACCAAATCTTGAGCAGCCTTTCGTGTTTTTGGATATGTTTTAATTGTTCTCCTTACTGAAATAACACTTTCATTGAGCTGCAATATACATTTACAGCCTTGTGCACTCCAAAGTCAAGGAAACCGCGAAGGTTAGTTATTCAATTTATCACGAAAGCAGAAATTACTTAAAATTAAGACACAAGCTTCTCAATTTTGTCCAAATTACATACTTCCTTTCAGTTGCTCAGGCTAAACAGTAATGTTTAGCGTATGACGTTGCTTAAAATCCATTCTCGTGAGTTAAGAAGTATTCGGAAAAAAGTCACCGCTTTAACTCTAGAAATATTTGTTGCGATAATTACCCGCTCTTGACTGTAATAACTTTGGCTACGACCTAATATTGGACAGAAATAATCACGTGACAGGCTGTGGGTTTTCTTAGAAGACCACTATCGAAGGACTTTCTTAGTGCGTGACCTCAGTAAAGGACGTCTCTGATATTGATCGTTGTGGCCAAGTAGAATGAACTGAATCGTGCACTTAAAGAAAGCTAATTTATCACTTGTAAGACAAATAATTTTCTTTCTGCCTGTTGGCTGTATTTCGTGAGCTTGTTTTATCTAAGGCAAAATTACCAGAATTCTGGAGTACCTGACTTGTATGCGAAGCACTTGTGTCGACGTTCTCCGATAGAAAACAGGATAGCCAGTCCCTGAGGTTAGTGACGATCTAATATTTTAGTGGTTTTAGTTGATTGAAAGTTTTTCCATTAGCAGATGAAAGACAACGATATGTAAATGAAAACTAAAACACGATCAAAAACTTCAGAGATAGCATCTCTTTACGCTGAAAGATTGAAGATTACATCTTAGGAAAGAACAGATGGCCTTTTTTCTCTAGATCGTTAAAAATTTCCTCAGTTGGCTGTTAATGAAGATTGGCATTTTCACAGCGGAACACAGCATTTTATAAACACGGCTTAAAATATGCTTGAGTAATTTCTATCTAATTTCACTTAGCACAGCCGACAAAGAAAGTACGAGCAAAATAAGACAGTTAAGAAATCTGTTGTTATTCTTTGTTCTGCCTCCATGCCAATGGCAGTACACAATGAAAATTCTTCACTACAGTTAACACAAAACGTTTCACAATTTTCACAAGTTGTGTAGTATCTGTTTTTACTCGTAATTTGCATTTTATTTTTACTCGCCGGAACAGCCCACAAAAATACCAAACTTGTAAACAGCGGATAATATACTATTCACTTCACTGGACACAGACAAAAAAATTCGCTCTCTGATTAACAATTACAAAATCAAAGAACAATTAAGTTTATTTTGAATGGGGATAGCTCATTTTACAGTTTCACATGTAAAGAGATGGTCCACGCTGAAAGAAATGCGTTCATCAAATGGCGGTTTTTTTTTAAATAAACTGAATCATCGGCTTAAAGGTTGACATTTTAAAAGGAAGCTGTGTGATGTTTCCTAGGCAAAACGTAGCTTTTCCATGACAGCTGCACTCAGCTTTGCCCGTATTTTAATTGATATAATAAAGGCAAATTAAAAGTTTCTCATTATAATAGGTAGGGTTTAATAATTTCCATTGATTCAATAATTTGTGTTCTTTCCATCTTTAATCTGTTACAACACTCGTTTCAGAATAGTTCAGTGTTTTTGAACCATTGCGAAAACTAGAATTTCTAATTTGAAGTCCTTCCTTTTCTATCCTTATTTCTCTGCCGGGCCCAGTGACGATAGCATTTAAATCTTGCAGGTCTTGGAAATCTATTGGCATTGACTCACTTTACACTGAGCCGTTCACGAACGAGTCGTGAAAGCTGAATATACTTCTGACAAGAGAAAATGAAATTTTCTCTTGACTTTTGACTAGGTCCAGAGTTTCAACTATATTGATTCTTCCAGAACGTGTTTCAGTCTTCTTTTTCAGCTCGTGAGGTTTTTTTTTCATGTGTTCGAGAGAGTTTTTCCATGAGATTAAGTCTATATTTCATAACAACAAAGCTTTCAGTAAGTTCATGTTTGTTTCGAGCACTAGTAGTTTCTAGATCTTGGCAACGACGGAGAAACAGAATTCAGAGTCGCGTCAACTCATCTTCATAGGATATGCGTAAGAGGAAATATAACAACATTTCTGTTAGCAAGCTCACTTTAAGGCAAGAGAAATTTCAACTATTTGGATAACAGTTTTAGAAAAATAGTGAGTAAGTAGGTTTAAAGAAAGTTTTTTTTAAATATTTTTAGTTTGTTAATGGAACAGACTGACAACAACAAAACTAACGTAGTTTTAATGTTCCCTGCATTAACCTGGCATTGTCTTGTCATTTTTGTGCGCTTGAAACTGTACTTAGATGGGTCGCGCTTTTTGGTGGATTGAATTGCAGATGTCTATGTCATGAAATGTATTTGCTCGTGTTGTATTTGTAGTCAAAAATGTCTTCTCTTCATCTAAAACCACATTTAAGTCGTGTTGATGTCTTACGAGGGCTCAAGCTCTAAATTGTTTCGTCTCCCGGGTCAGACAGCCACAAAGAAAGTTTGTTTTTTGATAACCTCACATTTTCACTAACTTTTAGGTTCATTTTCTTGGCTGCTAATCCTGACGGAGAAAAGCATGCTAATTCGAGAAATTTATTAGACGACATTTATTATTGTGAAACGTGAAATATTATCTACACTTAATGAGGCAACAGTCAAAAAAGTGCCTTTAGCAAAAACTGGGGCAGCGCGTTCTTTAAAATTAAATCGAAATAACATGTTGACCGGCTGACTTGAGATCACTTGAGAGTTCAGTATTGCTTGTGTCTGATGTTATAACAGAATGAGTGGATGAAGTGAAAGGACGCTAGTTAGGAGAGTGTCAACCAAAAGGGATAATTCACAAATGATCGACGAGAAGAGCAGGTGGAAATCTCTTGACATTTAGTGCTGCACGAAAACACAACTACGACAGAAAATCATAAAACCTTGAGTAAACTTGTACGCCACAAATGTTCATTGTGCGGTGCGTCAAACGCATGCGCGCTAGCCTTGAATTGTTTGATTGATAAATTTTCGAAAAGCATCATTCCTAAATAGCATTTTTAATCAATCGAAATCAGTATGGAAAGCTGCTGATCAGTAACAGAACTGTTGAAGCCACTTTTAGAAGAGTTCCGCAGGTTTGGGAAATTTTTAGTATATTTTTTCCGCCTACAATTATGACTATTATTAGATCGAGACTTTGCCAGATTATATTCTCTTTTTTATTAAGCTCAGTATGAAGTCAGACTATTAAAGGAAGTTTTGCGAGTCAGTGATCACCGCACGCTTTCTTAAGACGTTTGATCGCGTTTCACATTATGAAAAGAATTAGACAAAGGATTTTTTTATCTGCGGAAAATGCTATAGAGATGATTTATCAATGGAAGTAAACCGATTTCTAGCTTAATCATTCTCCGATGTTTTAAAAATATTAAATTGGATCCAGGTACCTCAAAATCAGAAGCAATATCTAAAAAGAGATCTTCAATTTTAATTGAGCTTGTAGGACGAAAATAGTGAAGATCGCATGATTGAAAACTCGGTTAATAGTAGTATCGGCACCTAAAACGACGCGACCTTCTATTAAGCGATTTCTTACTTAATTTGTTTTTTTACTTTGTTTAAAAGTTGTTTTAAATTACAAGAAATACAGCGCAATATGTTGCAGAGTTAAGGAGGCGCTTGATGCCAACTATAGATGTTTTTTATTTAAAAAAAAGCTCTTCTGAAAGAGTATTCTGACAGTTAGACGACTTTCCGCCATATTGGGATAACATGAATATGTTTTCTGGTCGACGCGACCAGCAACCACAAATAAAAAATATTCCACCAAAAGCGTTAAAGGAAAATTGTGACAGATATTTGAATGTCGGCGATGTTCGCTTCGAAAAAATTTTAAGTCCTGTTGGTAGCTGAATTAAATGAACATATTGCCGTTTCAATTGTATTTCGGGCGCTTTCTCAGTGAAAAATGCACAAAAATGCACTCCATGAGTGAATAGTCATGAGGGTGCAGCTGAGTCAGTAATTATCGCTCACAGGACAGTTTCCAATTTTTTTGCTGTGTTGACTGAAAAGTAAAAATACTTAGTTGATTATAAACTGGAAGCTAAAATGAATTCAATATATCGATCATAGAACATGAGAGTGAGTTCTGTAACTATCTTAGCATACTCTCAAGAAATCCAGGCCTAAAATTTTAGATTTTTTTGGAGTCAAAATTAAACAGAAATTTCCTTTCAAATGAAACGTGCACACGATCATGTTCTTTCAGAAATTTGTCAGACTGAAATGTCAAATGATGCATTTTCAGAGTTCTGATTGGCCACTAAAGAAAATCGCTTTCGCGGCAGAATTTACTGAACATGAAGCATAAATAGTTGTTTTTAATCTAAAAATTAGTTGTTCAATTGGCGCTTGTTCAATACAAAAGGATTACTATGCGTCAACCATCTCGCACTTAACGCGCTTTTGAGGGAAGGCGGGGGGGGGGGAGGAAATGGGCAAATAGACATCGCCTCACGTACAATGGGAGACTTTCCAAAAGACCGTAATTGTGTGTCTATTGAGTAATTTCAAAGAGTGTAAATGTACTGCAATTGATTTTATGCGCCATTTAAGAGCCCTACGTTTAAATATTGGAACAAGTTGAATAGTTTCTTCATGGAACGAGTTGGTTTAAGTTTGGTTACTCAAATTAGAGAGGTCAAAGCCATAAACTACTAAAAAAACGCAATGTCATTAAGAAGCACTGACAAGGGTTTTTAAATAACTAATTCAAAGTTTGTTGATGCTAGTATGTACATGCTTAGGTTCCGCTTCTCTAAATGTAGAAATACTGAACTTCAAATGTTTACCGAGAGTTACAGCCTCGACTGCAAACATCCACCACGTTTTTACCGTCTGATCAAAAATGATTTCAATTGAAATCAGAACACGCGCCGAATCCAAACTGCACTGATGATGCCAGCATTATAGTTGAAGTGCTAGCATATGGCTCACATTAAGTAGTTAGGTCAAGATAGGTACATAGAAGAAGGTCTAGCACTAATCTACTTGCTTGGATCATAATCTGTTGTAAACGGAACAGACAGAGTTATTTTTGAAGTGTAATTGTGCTGACGTCATTGAATTTTATCAAGAGGATGCACTAATTAAACTGCAGCAAATATTGTTTCACATCAGGCTACGAAGCTGCAAATTTCAATTCAACGCAACTGAAACTGAAACATTATTGACACAAGGAGTGATTTACCTTGAGTTTTTGTGACATTGCTCTCGTATCAGATTTTAGATACGCGAAGGACACTCGGCTACTTTATCACAAACTGAAAAAGACGGCGATTTTAATGTGGCCAGCTGCAGCTAGAGCAGTAGAGAAAAATGAAATGTGGCCAGCTGCAGCTAGAGCAGTAGAGAAAAATGAAATGAGTATGCCACTGTTTATATTGAAGGTTGAAAACACTTTCAAAAACTATTTTATCAACCTTCAACAGTCTTACAAAAACAGAGCACTTGCAATCAATAACATCGACCTCCTTGTGAGCTCACGGTACAAATAGTGTTTTTAAGAACTTTTTGCGTGGTTGTACAGTATTTCTAAAACTTTTTACGAATGCCTTAAAATAATTAAAAGCGGAGAACATATGCTGTCGCAATTCTTGCATCTTTTTTTATTAATTCCTCCCGAATTCGCTTTCCTTGCAGTACGCATTTTGCCTTCTTTATTAATGTGTCGTTAAGTTATAAATTGCACTGGCGCCCTAAGGTGATGTTCCCTTCAAGTCTGCAAGTCACGACCAACAGGTCATCGGGACCTTTGGAACCGGCATTTTATCGCCTTTTTTAGACCGAAAATTGTTTTATTTTTGTCGTTATTATGTCGAATCGTGTTTTTCCAAGGAAC
>OMLO01003196.1_pt1 | contig 13505 bp, 4 predicted proteins | sample 1674811 | NCBI WGS metagenome assembly OMLO01 (sample SAMN06265003, study PRJEB25207) | coral metagenome | isolation source: Coral host | place: Mexico:La Bocana,Puerto Morelos, Mexico | collected 2008-11-13
AAAAAAAAAAAAAAAAGGGGGGGGGGGTGGGGGGGGGGGGGGGGGGAGGCTTATAACCGAATGAGTAGTTTTGTTTTCAAGTAGATGGGGGCTTATAAGCGAGGAGAATTATAACCGGAATTTTGCGCAATAAGGCTTCATTGGACTTTTTTCATGTTTCCATAGAGTTATCAATGCGTGATGTTTGACATGAAAAGATGTCACATGGGATACAAAAGACGCAGCATAGTCCCCAATCGAACACGATGACCGTTCGATTGACTGTGCGGGGAAAAGAGTAAGAGCCAGCTAGTTTAGACTCCCTGAGACTTTAATGAATCAGGTTTCCATAGCTTTGTAACGTACAAATACCATAAGAACGCTCAACATTTTTTTTATAAAATAGACACGTAGTCGTGTAACAGAATAACACTACATAGCTTGAAATCGAGCAAACGTTAACTTGTGTGAACTCTAAAGTTTTTAATATATTAATTCGGAGTCGCAGTAAGGATTTTCCCAAAGCTTACGTTTTGTTTTAATTCTATTTATATAATCTCATGCCTAGCACTTGACTGTCCAATCACAACTGGTGATATATAACCATCATTTTTTTAACGACCGCTTAATCAAACAACGTCCGTGTTTTAGAACTTGAAAAAGCCGCATTCACCGTGTTTTTCATTTCTGAACCAACTGGAAGTCGCTTTGTGTAAACATTGTTTGCATAAAATATATTAGTTATTCCTTATGAAAATGTCACCGAGCAAACTGGTAATTTTTAGTGAAAAATATACAGACAAATTGTTCAGAGCTAGCTTTTCTGTATACTGCGGTTTGTCTCCACATGATTTACTTTGTACCATGCGAGAAAAGACACTCTCATATTTTTAAATTAAGCTCAGTCTCAACAGCATTTGTAAGTAAAAGAAGATTTTTAATATAGATTGTAACAATAATTTTAAGAACCGTATTTTGGAGTTTTCGTTGCTGTTTTGCTGGGCATTCGCGGACCCGTTCTTGCGTGCCAACTTTAAACTTAGTATTTCAAGTACTTAGCAAAGCAAACTATTTAATTTAGAAGCTTTTCTTGTCACTATTGTTCAAGAAATGCTAATCATCGTGACAACGTCATGAATGAGATGCATGCACCTGTCTGCATGTATTTGTGTTTTTAGGTTATCATCAGTAATCTTTCGCTCGTATTATTTCAATATTGTAAGACTCTGGCTCTTTACGCAGCGCTACGACTGGCTATTTAGCATTTGAAATACAGTCCGTCGCTTTGTTTCTAGGTGTCAAGAAAAACAAGCATTGTGGCGCCTTGAAGGATCAGCGCACACGAAATGCCGCTTATAACGTGAAGTTGGCGCTATATTTGGTAAAGGAAAAAATCCGATCAGACTATGAGGAAATCTTTATTTCATTTTGAAGCAATCTCTTCTGGGAAGGTTATGTATCATTAGAGGCTGAAAAAAAACTTAGATCTCTGTATGACGTCTCGTGCTGTGTGAGGACTCTGCTGCTTGGATTGAGAAAAATGGCTACCACAGCGAGGAGAATCGGGCTATCGACCCGTTATGGAAGAAAGACATCGAGAGAAGAAGACAATGTTAATTCAAGATCAAGAAAAATCAGTTCTGGGAGAAAAATATCAAGGGAAGAAAATATGACTACCTCGTTAGCGAGAAAGGTATCTCGAGGAGTAAATGAGGGTGAAATTTATTCCTCGGCGGACGTTATGTGCGAGACATCGCGAAATAATGAAACGACGGCAAAAATATCAGAACGACAAAGTTGTTGTAACGGAAGAGGGATCAGCGACAAACCCAGACGTAAAATATCTGTGTTCGCTCGGCCGGAGTCACTTGAGAGAAAAGTTAATCCACAGGGTTTGCAAACAAGGTGGCAAAAGTTTCTGATGCGATATGAACCCATCATTCTGTCAACTTTAGTTTTGTTGATCGTGTCTGTATCTATTTACATCGTCTTCGTTGAAAGGCAGAGTTTGTTTTCAAAATAAGAGATTTAGTCGATGATTAAAGCCTCTGAACTGCAATAAATAGTAATAATTATAAGTCTCCCGGGTAGTGAATACTTATCCGGAGTAAAAAAAGTTAAATGGAATATTCAAATGCGAGTGTATAAGTTTATCATTACAGAGCCAAAAATTGTCAAAACAAAAGCTTTAATTTTCAGGCTACGAACAGGTAACTGAACCAAAGATGCTTAAAACTTTTGGACGAAATAATAATGAAATAAAAATGGGCCCAAATCCGAATCTGAACAACCGATACAACTTGAAAGCTTTAATGGAAATTTGTTAGGCGTTCTCTTTTCTTTTCATTAAAAATGATCGACCTAACTCTCGAGAGATGACAGGTCGGCCGACCGACTGAACAAACACTAATATGATAAAGTATACCGAATATTATCATGGAACCATAGACTGCGTTCTGACAAACTGCTTTATCAGTTTACATATCTTTTATTTGCCAAGGACATGGATTATTTGAGAATATTTAAATTTTTGCAAAGGATTAGCGCACATACCGCCAATTTGCCTTCACAGCAGAAAAGTAATTGTTGCCCCGGGTCATTTAAGAGAACAGAGCTTCTTGCCCGGTCTATGTTATATATAGTAGGAGACAATCCAGAAGAACCATATCAACTGTTGCTAGAACAATATAAGAAACGGCATGATTTGGTTACACGGGGCCTATTAGGGCTACTGCGCCTGAGAAACTTGAAAACACAGTTATATTAGGCTCACCATCCATACTAACTCGTCACGAAAACGGTTTTCAACGGTTTTCGTTACTGTGAACAGAAAACAACGGGAAGCGGAGCTTTTAGCATATGATGACGTCACGATAATCACGTGATTTCCTGGTCCAAATCCAAAATGACCGTTTGTTGCGTTTTACAATTTCATTGGCGTAGTGTGAACGGAACTCGACATTTCATGTGTTTTCAGAGTGAAAAATCAATTTTCAAATTTCTCCGGTAGCGTGGACGGGGAATTTCCGTTTTGGTTGGAAGTATCGGTGAACGGCTCTGAATAGAAATCGAATTAGAAATCGTTTTGTTCTTATGCTATTCTAACAACGGCTATACGGGCTCGAGTTCAGTCGTGATTCAACCCAGTGACCCAACACTGACCGAGCCTGAGAGACTGCGCTTGGAGAGAGGGGCTCAATCGAGTCGCTGGTGTTACGACTTGGAACTTCCGACATCAGCGTCAGTATCGATCATGTAACAGAACTCGAAAGTCGCCTGTCTCGTCAAGCAAGCACAGTAAAGAATGAAGGGAAAAATACGAGCAAACATGAAAAATAAAATAGTAAACTGAAAAAAAAAAAAAGAAACTACTTAGTTCATCTCACAAAACTCAAAAGTCACAAAAACTTCAACAAGAACTACCCCTAACACAGCTGAGTGGGGACAGAGGGCAAGTCAGCGGTTTTACGTTTCAAAATTTTTAAAAAAAACCGTTTGTATGATAAGCATTATCCGAGCATTTAAGTGACTTTTTTAGGGAGACCGAGCATTTTAGTGGGAAAAATGGAGCATTTTGGTGGAGCATTTTAGCGGGGAAACAAAAGCATAATGTACAAAAGCCTAACAAGAAGCCACAATCTTGGACAAAATAAATGGAACATCTAGACCACCCCTCCCCCCCCCCATTTCAATGATGCAAAAATGGCGCGTTTTTGCTCATTCGCGCCTTCATCATTGCTTTGGGGGGGGGAAGGGGGTTAATTGTTCCTTTTTATTCTGTCCAAGATTGCAGTTGTTTCCTTCCCAAGATTCCTTGTTACGGCATAGCAACCAATGAGTTTGCTTCATTTTGTATAGACAACAGATTACGTCAAATGGCTTTTTTTCGTGTTTGCCAAAGTGTGCAAAGGCCGGCTTTCGAGTAATTGAGAAAGATTTTAAAATAAAAAGCTGAAGTTGTGTGTTTTTTATTGTATAAAACAAATAGATTCCATGTTGCCGTGCGTCTGTTCAGTAAATAGATCACAGAGGACGTCAAAATGTGGTAAGAACATGTCATCAGTGACACAGTCGGCTATCGCCTCGTGTGCCACGTTTTTGTTCTTTCCACATTTTGAGGCCATCTGTGATCTATTACTGAACAGACGCACGGCAACATGGAATGGAAACGATTTCAGGCTATACTAAACAAATTAATTCTCAACCCTGAGCCCAAGAAAGTAGGAAACAAACAAAACGAAATAAAACATGGCGCCAGATCATCTGATCGTGAAGGGTCTCTACTCACATCCTCTTCCCAGCGTTCAACGCCCGCGCTTTCTTTTCTCTTCGTGTTCGTCACGCAATCTTTCGTGGAGGGGAAGATTGTGTGACGAACCCGAGCGTCTGCGAGGAAACTCATAAAAGACTTAAAAAACTCATAAAAGACTTAAATAGTAAATTTGAAATAAATTTACTATTTAAAAAAAATTATGTTATTATTTTTTAAATAAATTAAATAAATTAATTAAATTACTATTTACATTATACAAAGAAGTACACGATAATCTATACTTATAGACTCTTATAAAGCGTTTTCACGTGACTGGGATAGGCGTATTGTTGATCTAAGACAATGAAACGGCGGCCATAACAACCAAATTAAACCCGTAGGAACAGTTATGTAAACACTGTCTTCTGTTGCAATAATTCTGCGTGGCTGCTGGGCACGTGAGTGAAAAACTCTCTATAGGAGAAAAGCTATAATATCCCATGATAGATATGTATTAAATAAAAAATGATCAAAAATTGGACCGGGTATCATATTTGAATTTATCATGGCTTTGAATTTTATTCTTTTGTTTCGAACATACCTGTGAAGCTTGATAAACATTATTCTTTTGTCTTCAAAGTTGAGTTGTTTTAGCTTGATTGTTTGAAGGCACAAAGCAGGAGGTCCTATAATCGAATTCGCGAGGCCATGAGGTTTCCGAATTTTGCATACCCCCAAATACCTTGAGCCATACATACTCCAAACAACTTAAAGAGGTTTAAAGACTGTTAAAATATTTGAAGAAGCATTGTCCACAACAAGTCGTTTTCCCAATGCAGACATTGTAGACAGTATAAATTGCGCGCGCTTACGTAAGCGGTTTCTCGGCTGCCAAGCAACCACTGACAAAACGAAAAATAATGCAAGGATCAAGTAGTGACCCGTGAATTAATGCACACCGATCGAGTACCACGAACTATATCCTTTGAAGCCTTGCGGTCGGATGTAAGAAATTCTACTGTCTATATATATATATTTATAACGAACAGAGAAGGAAAGCTGCAGACAATATCACCCGAACAAAAAGAAACCCTTTGTGCGACGAGATAAATTGCGCAAATTCCACTGTCGTGGCCGAAGGATCTGTCTGAGTCTCTGTGTAGACATCGTTCACTTATTTATTCCACATTAGCTTTGTTGCTGGTTTGAATGATTGATATTCCACCGGCAGTTTGCTGAATTGAAACTTAAAATGACGGAAGGAAATCAAGGCGAAGCTACCCAACAGCTGAATGAGGACAAAGAAGCGAACGAAAAACCGGTTCAAGACATTTCCGAACAACAGACAGAGGATAGCAGCCAGCTGCAGTCTGCTCCAGGTAACAACTTATTTAGAAGACGTCTTCGAGTGTCGTTAGATGTTGAGAATGTATCCGATGGTCTGTTATGTAGAAATGACAGGATATAATAATAGCCCGATATGGCATCTTCGGCTGCCCCTTTGGACGAGTTTTTTAAAGCTTACGTTGTCTCGCTCTGTGAAATTGTAAAGAATTGCGATGTTGCTATGTTCTTTGTTAAGCTCAGCTTTATACTCCATCTTGTATGTATCTTCATACATGTATGTATGTTGTATGTATCTTCATATCTTCATATCTTCATATCTTGTATGTATCTTCATCTTGTATCTTCATGAATGGATAAAAACTGCAGCTTATGCACGGAATTTTCGAACATGTAAGCTTATGTGTAAGCTCTCGTACACAATATCATAGCCTATAGTTACTCACAGTTTATTTGTTTTATCTTATCAAAATTAGCTCGTTCTCATAATGAAATTCTCAAGAATGCATGGACAATTAAACAATTATTTGACAAGCTTCGGTTGCAAATCATTTTCTTCGGAAGCAATTTATTTAAGTACCACGACAACATGCAACGCTTACATGTAATAAATCTACATCAATTACATACTCTACAATGCGACAGCCATAAGTCGCATGTACTTCCAAGACAAAAAATGCAAAACTTTATAATTTTATTCTGTCAGAATATTTTATGTATAGTACAAAAGGAAAGAAAATGAAACTTGTTATATTTATATTTTGGAAATTAGTGTCAACAGACTTGCTCATAAAAATCAGGCCAAACTTATACCATTCCAAAACAATTCTAATGACTGCAGTGTAATTGGACACTCACATTAATTAAGAAATAAAGAAGCCTTGATTGTGCTCTGTTCTGTTGTTAATCAAAACTATAGCAAAATTCTTGAATGTGATTGGTTATCACCAGCTCAATTTGAGCACCAATTAGGACATGTACATCGTGTATGTACGTCATGCTTGTTATGGGACAGTGTAATAGGACAGTTAACACGTCATGCCTGTGTATGTACATGTACATGGACAGAAATTGCGTCATGTGCACATGCTGTTATTGAACAATTCGCCAAGTTAACAATAACAATTATTTTTCTTTTTTATGAAAATGTATTACCGATGTCCAGTTTCTTGATTAATTGGTATCAGGACTTTATGTCGTCCAATTCTGTCTATATCCATACTCATGATTAACAAATCAGACTCCCGCTTCGCAGTTGACCGATTTTGTTTATACTTGGTCCTATTACCATTATAAAGTACGCAGGAAGCGGTAGAGTACACAAGAAGTGTAGGGGAAAACACAGGACATAGTCAAGATTTTTTAGCTTCTAAGGACTTATATGAATAGAAATATGGCTTTCAGCTCATGCTTCCTTACAGGGTGTTTTCTAATTACATATAAATTATTATTATGTCACACAAGAAATATTTATTATAATGTAAGGGTGCTATTTAAAGGTCCAAGACTATGCTACTTTTTTGATGAAAATGTTTTTTTTGTAACAGGGGTACAAGGAGACAGTGATCATCCAGTACAAGAGGAATCAAAACAGGAAGATGAAACTGACAAACTGGATGAGAGAAAAGGAGAAGATAGTCCTCCTCAAAAGCTCACTGCAAGTGAAAGTATCACAGAGTTACACGTGAGTGGGGACACTGTGCAAGTTGCAGATAGTGAAACTCCAGATCACAGTATTGAACAGGTACAGAAGGAATCCGAGGATGACAAACTAGCAGAAAATGAAGGAAACACTGATAATGCAGAAAAAGGAACAGAAGAAAGTGGCAAGCCAGAAGATATCAACAATGGCGAGAAGCAGCCAGAAATACAGCAAGCCAAACAAACAGTAGTTGGAGGAGAAAGTGTACCAAAGAGTACAGATGGAAGTATGGGTCAGGTAGCTAGTGAGGAACAACAGGGTGAAGAAAAACAAGAAGGACAGTCTGAAGTAGCTCAGAAGGAAGGAGATGAAGAGCAACAAGGTGAGATACCAAGTGCCAGTCAGGTGGAGCAACAAGAATTGTTGGCTCCAAGTCAAGAAGAACAAGATAAACCAGCTCAAGATAAAGGAGAAGCTGAAACACCAACTTTGGAATCTGAAAGTCAAGAAGAAAATGAAAAGAAAAAAAGTGAACAGGCTGCAGGAGAACAGGCAGAAAACAGTCAAACAGATGGAGATACTACAAAAGAAATCTCACCCAATGAAAACAGCCCTGATTCTGAAGATCAATTAGCACAAGAAGGAAGTCAGGCTGAAGTTGTGAAAGATAGTGAAGCTGCAGAAGAGGGTCAGAAAGTTGACGACAGTGTAGAAAAGCGAGACACAAAACCTGATGAAAGCAAAAATGCCCAAGAGAATGAGACCGTGGAGATTACATCTGCTGAGACTGATCATACCTCAGAGAGGCAGGAAGAAAGTGCAGGAGAAGTTGAAAAACCAGCGGAGAGCCAGCAACAGGTTCAGTCTGAAGCTTCATCTGTACCAAAACCTGCAGCTGTAGCAGCTGGACAAGCTGTCTCTTTACCCGGAGATGAAGCAGCATCCAAGAAACCTGATGAGTTTCAAGAAGAAAATAAAAAATTGAAACAGGATATTTTCATTATGAAACAGCAGGAGGATGCATACAGAATCAAGGTTCTCAGTTTGGAGCAGGAAGTAGCAAAGTTACGAGCGAGGAAAATTGATAACAGAAGTCAAGGTGGGTAAATTTCACTGTCTTGCAACTCAATGATTATAAGCATGATTACTTATTAATAGTAACTTAGGCAGACTTCCTGTATTAGAAATGGCCTCCTTCAATCATGCATAATTATAAGGCAAGGGCTATGCAAGTATGAAATGTTTAGTTCCAGAAAATATTCATACCTCCCCCATGAAGACCCACTCCGGTCAATCCACCCCACTGTAAATTTGTTTGGTCTTGTAGAACCCAGGAAATTCCATTCCCTTTTGTGGGCAGAGGAATATAGATATTTTCTGAAACTGCACAATTAAAAAAGAAGTAAAAACAATTCCTGATTTTTCTGTAATTTGCTACTACAGATATGAGACGGCCATGTTTTAATTAAGAGATATTGAATGAGTGCAGTAAAAAATACTGCACAATTTCCCTAAAAAAATGTTTATTTAAGGTGGCTCTGAATCCACTCTGTAGTATTTTTTGAATAAGTTGCTTCGTACATGAATTATGCTTATTACAATTCAATAATAAAAAGAGGGTAACCAAGTTTGTTTTTGAGTCATAAGAGCTTAAAGCTAAAATTAAGGGTGTTTAGCAGGCCATATTGTTGCTATGGTAACCTATTATGCCACAAAATTGACTGCAACATACTCGGCAATGATTGGGCAGATTTTTGATACCATGAGTTGGCATCAACCAATATACAGTGGTTGTAATGACCCTTCAAGATCTATGTCTTGGAACTGGACTTGCAGCAAAACAGTCTTATTATCTTCCCTTTGTCAGAACTAATTATGGCAAGTTTCAGGGCCCCTTCATTTGGAACTCCATTGATAATGATATCATCCATAGCAATGTTGAAGAAAAAAAAAATGCAAGTTCAATATCTTGAAAGTTACTAGCTAGCGCCTGTATTGCTCAACTCTAAGCCTGTTTGTCTCTAATTTTAAGTTGTTTTATTATAGTTCCCCTATTTTACTCTAATACATTATTGTCTTTTTCATTTTACTTTCTGTAATGTATTGTGGTTCTATGTGTTTCACCGACCTTAATTTGTATTTACAAATTGTAACACTGGCTGCCTGCCCCTTTAACTCTACAGTTATTTCAGGCAGCCAGACCCCTAATTATTTATTTATACTATATAAACATGTGTATTCTCCTTTTGTAAATATTTAGGGTAAATAAAGTTTTTTTGTTTGTTGTTGTTGTTTTTGGTTTGAGCCACCTTCTCTTCTCAGTTCTTACTAGGCTTAATTTCAGTTAATTTACTTAAGTTTTTTTTTTAAGGAACACTTATCCACTCTAATCCACTTCCTTTCAGATTCACTAGCATCAGATTCAGACAGTTATCTAAAACAAAAGTTAGGAGAAACTGAGAGGGAACTGGATGCTGCAGAAAGGAAAGTAAAGGACTTACAGCTGAGACTGAAACGCTTTGCTAAAGATGACCAAATTAAGGATGAAAAGATCTTCCAAATGGAGAGAGAAGTCAAGGAACTGTCTGACCATGTCAAAAAGTTAGAGCAGTCTCTTGCAGAATCCAGGAAAGAAAACAACAATAACTCGACAGTGACAGATAAACAAGACTCCAAAGTTTGCGTGATTCTTTGATTTTTTGCATTGCATTTATTTATTTACAAGTATTTATTTTTGAAATATTTGAATTTTTATGAGGCTCACTTAGCTCAGGAGATATTTGCACAATCAAGCAATCGTTTATTTTTTGTCTACACTGTATTTTAATATATTTTTGGATATTAACTAATATATTGACTTTTCATGTATTTAAATTCTATACAGTAGTTCTTCATGTTGAAAGTTCACATGCATTCTCTGAATATTTTCTAGACATTGAAATTATTTTTGTATCATAGCATAGATCATTGTTTACTTGAAGATGATGTATAGAGAACACCTTTATTTAATATTTTTGTATGGGATACCTGATTGACATTCATATTTTTTGTAAAACTCAATCGTTTTTCTCAAATTTGAGAAGTGAAGTTGGAAGGAGTGCATCTTTACACAAGTGTATTTTTGATAAAGTTTGAAATCGTGTTTCAATTGCTTGAATGTAGATAACACAGAACAAAGTCCAGTTGATAATTGAAAGTAACTTGAACATTTTTCACATGCCTCTTCAAAGATCCTCAGGTTTCTCACCCAAACTAGATAACTACAATACAATTTGAATACAAAATTATGTTTGGAAGTAAAAGTTTTTGTGTTTGCTATATCTTCTTTATGGGGAGACTGAAAGTTAAACAGTGCTTAAGTTAATCTGAAGTCAACTACTTTGAAGCTTTTTAAAATAACGAATAAGGATATAATCACTAACAAAGGGGGCATTGAAATCTGTCCAGCTACATTTTCATACACAGCTGGTAATTCATTCCCTGTCATTATAATTTATACAAGCATCTCTAATGTTGAGGCAGTGTCCTCCAAAGCCACACAAACTCTTAAAATTTTTTATCGTTTTACTGACAACCGTAAAATCCCGTCATTCATCTACCATTTGACAGAAGTTGAGATGAAAATCAGGTATGTTTGGCCATTTTTAATAGTATCACAGAAATCATTAACAATTTAAGTGTTTATATGGTTTTGGGTGACGCTGTTTCAATGCTAGAGATGCTTTTATGGATTTTGAACCATGTTTCAAGGTCCATAACTTGGTGTCTGTTTACCCTAAAAAGCATCAAACTTGGTCAACGACTTCCTCTCAATGTGATCTTTCATGTGATGGTATCAGTTTATCGATTGGTTAAAATTTGAAACTCGCCCCAGTTCCCTGCACAATTTTGCAATGTCCTATTGTGGATTATCTCACACTCTCTTATCTCTAGATCCCTATGTTGGTGATGAGCCTGGACGGCCCGAAGTTATTCCCATACAAGGTTGCTCGTTGGAAATTTTTAAAAAGAAGCGTAACTGGAAATTTTATTTACTCCTAAGAGGTACCAGTTTTAAAACAACACATAAATTGGTGCCAATCTTTGATTGACGGAAGTTGATGTATGGATGCACAACCTAAGCCCTCGGCCCGGCGTAGCCTCGCTCGGACGCTGGCTTCGAGAGGTGCTGTCATGACGACGAGTACCTTTTGCAGTTTGTTCTGAACAAAGTTGTTTGGATGACTAATCGATGACCAAAACGTTTTGTGAACTATTTATTACTCATCGATGACATCGATTACCTATTAATATCATTGATTTTTCATCCATGCTATTGATTATTCATGGATAAACTATTGATTATCCATTGCACATTTTTGGACGATTATGTTGCGTATCTACTATGATTTTCTGACTTTTTTTATCACAGCTGATTTCCTACTGAAAGAAAGAGAAAAGTATAAGCAACAAACTGAATAGCCTTTTTCACGGTTAACTCATTTCCATCACAAAATAATCTAGTATGTATGTGAGGTAATTTCGGGCTATTTTGTATTATTAGTCCGAACTTGCCTTACATTGTAATGCAAATGAGAAAAACTAACCCTGAAAAGAACTATTCGGTAGTAGTCATCGCAGTAACAGCACATTTTCCCTAAATCTTTGATGACCTTTGTTTCTTCCTTAAAGAAAAGTGTATACACCATTTTTGGTCGTTGCCTGCGGTATAGGATCGTAATCTCTTGACTCTGTAGTCCAGGTGAGGGACTCCCATATGGAATGCACGGGGATGCTCAACGTCTCGCTTAGGGGGGTAAGTTTCGGATTTTGGTCTCGCTTAGGGTATTGATCTGGGCAAAATGTCATTATTTTAACCCGTCAAGGTTGCACGCGAAGAATAAACAAAACAGAAAGAATTTTGATTCTTTATATTTACTCAATTCATATAAACAGTTTTCCACACCATTAATATCTTAAGTCCACTGTAACAAAACATCTTTGTTCTATTGTTTTACAAGAGTGTAATACGAAACTCGACGAAACTGATCTCTCTTCATAAACTTCGGCCACGGGCCACGCCCAGATTTTAAATTCAAAATTTCCGACGAGCATCCCCGTCCACTCCATATGGGAGTCCCCCCCGGGCTCTGTAGTATGTGTAAATTGGCTTTCACTGGAACTGACAATTGCAACGGGGACTCCATTTCCTTTTCTGTCCAACATTCTCGACGCGGGTTTCTGTGTGGTAGCCAAAATTACGAGGTCTAGTTCTCCCCGTGTGTTCTCTTGAAAAGAGCTTTGTGGCAGTTATTCAAATTTGTCATGATCGCTGGTATCACCTCTCTGGGATGGGGGGTGGGCGGGTGGGTGGTACCTTTTACGATGTTCAGCCTCTAAAGGTCCCACAGTAGGAGCTTTCTAAGCTCCTTTTAGGGTATCGAGCCGGAAAACGTCAGTGTATGTGTCGTTTAATGTGTTGCCTTAAGGGTGGTTTTCACTAGTGACGGAGTCGTACTCGGAGTCATGATCAGAAGCATACTGGAACGATACGATCTAACTGAAAATCAAACCTACGAAGTCGGAAGGAGAACACCGATTATGCTTATGACTCTGTTTCTTACGACTAGTGAAAACTAGATTGTCGGAGTCTGAAGCAGAAGCGGAAGAATAAACCAATCACAACGCTCGATTCCGGGCCTTGTGATTTGTTGGTTATTCCGCTTCCGACTCCGACCATCTAGTTTTCACTGAATCATAAGCGACGGAGCCGTAAACGGAATGAGAAATGAAAACGTTCTGATTCTTCCGACTCCGATTCCGTCGAGCTTATGACTCCGATTTTCGATTTTCTCTAGGTCATAAGTGCTCTTACGACTCCGACTCCGTCGCTAGTGAAAACCAGCCTATGAAAAACATTTCAAGCCGCGCCCACAAAACAGGACCTTGATACCTCTTCTTTCGAAAATTTCCGACGAGCACCCCAGTTATATGGGTGTCCTGCCCCCACCCTCCAGGATAACTTCCTTAGTAAACTGAGCTGGGACGAGCAGGGACCATCCTTTGGGGGTCTTTGGGACTCACAAGCATTTCTAGCAATCTTTTACGTTTTTCGTCATTTGAATTTCGTTGAGTTTCGTTTCGAGTTGCTTATCTAGTGCCGCGTATTGCGCCATGATTGTGATGAGATTTTGCCGGACAAAATTCGTATTCTCGATATTAGACTTGAATTGCGACTGAAGAGTAGGGGGGGGGGGGGGGGGTTTTTTTAATAAAAAATTTTTTTACCCCCTTTTAAAAAACTCCCCC